>ODAK010000820.1_pt1 | contig 35301 bp, 34 predicted proteins | sample 1539591 | NCBI WGS metagenome assembly ODAK01 (sample SAMEA3539303, study PRJEB22396) | soil metagenome | biome: tundra; feature: field; material: soil | place: USA | collected 2010-05 | depth 0.15 m | reverse complement strand
GCGCCACCGGAGCTCGTCACGCGGGAGCTGCGCTGCGCTCCTTCATCACATCAAATAGGACACAGGATCGTCACCGACGGCAAGGACCTGGTCGTAATCGACGAGTGGCCGGACGCAGACACGTTCAATACATTCTTCGCTGGTGCCACGAGAATGGGCGAGTTCCTCAGCGGCGCAGGCATCATCGGAGAACCAGAGGTGACGATCCTCGAAGCGCTGGACGTGCCCGGCACGTTCTGATTTCCCAGGGCCGCACGCCCCTATTCCCGACGGGACCGCCTGCCCCAATGCACCGGTTTAGGGCGATGACCAGGGGGAAAATCTCCAGCCGGATTCTGGGTACGTCCCTCCATGGACCACGACCCACTGCTCGCCCTTTCGCCCGGTCAGCCCTGCTCGGCTGACCCGATGGGCCGGCGTGGCAGGCGAGCCGGGCGCTCAGAGGACCCGGGAGTCTCGCCCTTCCCAGTAGCGGTCGCGCAAGGCGGTCTTGTACAGCTTGCCGTTGTCGAGACGTGGCAACTGCGCGTCGAAGTCGATGCTGCGGGGCCACTTGTAGCGGGCCAGACGACCCTCGCACCATGTCAGCAGTTCGGCCGCCAGAGCGTCGCCGGATTCGATGCCGGCGATGGGCTGGACCACCGCCTTGACCTCTTCGCCCATGTCGGCGTTGGGCACGCCGAAGACGGCGGCATCGAGGACGCTCGGATGGGCCAACAGGACGTCCTCGATCTCTTGGGGATAGATATTGACCCCGCCGGAGACAATCATGAAGGCCCGGCGGTCGGTGAGGTACAAGAAGCCGTCCTCGTCGACACGACCGATGTCGCCCAGCGAGCGCCAGGTCGGGTGCGCCGGGTGCTGGATCGAGTTCGTCTTCGTCGTGTCCCCGTGATATTCGAAGTCGGCCGCCTGCGTCTCGAAGTAGACGGCGCCCGTCTCCCCGACCGGTACCTCCTCGCCGTCCTCTCCGCAGATGTGGATGACGGCATTGTTGCCGGCCCGTCCGACCGAGCCCTTGTGCGCCAACCAGTCGACCGAGTTGATGGAGGTGCTGCCGATATTCTCGGTCCCGGAGTAGTACTCGTCGATGATCGGTCCCCACCACTCGATCATCTGCTCTTTGACGTGGACCGGGCACGGAGCCGCGGCGTGGGTGACCCGGAGATGACTCGAGAGGTCGTAGCGGCTCCGCACGTCCTCGGGCAGCTTCAGCATCCGGATGAACATGGTGGGCACCCACTGGCTATGGGTCACCTTTTCGCGCTCGATCAGGAGCAGGGCCTGCTCGGGGTCGAAGCGCTCCATGATGACTGCCGTGCCCCCGACGCTCTGCACCGCCATGGCCACCCGCAAGGGGGCGGAGTGATAGAGCGGTGCCGGGCTGAGGAAGACCATGCCCTCACCGAAGCCGTAGCTGACCCGGCTGCTCTCACCGATCTCCCACTCCCCCAGAGGTGAGTCCGGCGCTGGAAGAGGGAACTTGATGCCCTTGGGCCGGCCCGTCGTACCCGAGCTGTAGAGCATCACCATCCCGCGCGACTGATCCTCCCGGGGCTCGGTCGACTGCCCGGCCACGGCCTCTTCATAGGAACGGTGGTACGGGGTGGTCCCATCGACCATGAAGCGGTGCTCGACCGCCGGCGTGTGCTCCACCAGCGCATCGGCCACCTCGCGCAGCGCGGCGCTCGTCACCAGGACCTTGGCGCCGCAGTCCGCCACGATGTAGCCGGCTTCAGCCGCGGTCAGGTGCGCGTTCACGGCGGTGATGTAGAGGCCCGAGCGCATACCGGCCCAGACGATCTCGAAATAGGACGGATGATTCTCGAGCAGGACCGCGTAGTGGTCACCCCGCCGTAGGCCCAGGTCGTAGAGCACCCGGGCGAAGCGGATGGAGCCCTCATCGAGCTCCTTGTAGGTGATCCGCCGCCCGGACTCACCCATGACGACGGCTGCCCTGTCGGGCGCCGTCTCGGCGAACGATGCGATGTACACCCCTACCGCTTGGTGGGGGGTCCCTCGACCGCGTCGCCCACGGAGACGAGAACCGGAGGCGGGTTCCTCCAGTCGGCGACCCCGTCCTCAGGCACGGCCACCGGGTACTTGTTCTCGTGCACCTCGGCCCAGTGCGAGTGGTTCAACTGGTGCAGGGTGAAACAGGCCTGCAGCGAGGTGTAGAAGCCCATGTTGTCGACCGTCTGGTTCACCGACTCCTTGATGAGCAGGGCGGCCATGGTGGGCAGCTCGGCGATGCGGCGGGCGTAGGCCAGCGTCTTCTCGGACAGCTCGTCGGTCGGGAAGATCTTCGAGACCATGCCGAGCCGGTGGGCCTCTTGGACGTCAACGGCGTCGCCGGTGAGCATGAGCTCCTTGGCCCGGCGAGGACCGAACTCCCAGGGGTGGCCGAAGTACTCGATGCCGCACATGCCGAGCCGCGTGCCGACCACGTCTGCGAAGTAGGCGTTCTCGGCGGCGACGATGAGGTCGCAGGCCCACATGAGCATCAGTCCGGCGGCGAACACGGTCCCTTGCACCTGGGCGATGGTGATCTTGCGCAGGTTCCTCCAGCGCAGCGTGTTCTGGAAGTAGTAGTGCCACTCCTGGAGCATGCGATTCTCGGCGCCCACTCGGGTCGCCCCGTCGATCTTGCTGGTCGGGTGCGTGGTGCGCTCCTCGATTGCCTGGGCCGACCCCATGTCGTGGCCGGATGAGAAGAGCGGGCCAACTCCACCGAGGATGACCACCCGCACGTCGTCGTTCTTCTCTGCCGTGCGGAAGGCGTCGTCCAGCTCGACGAGGAGTCCCCGGTTCTGGGCGTTCCGGGTGTCCGGCCGGTCGAGCAGGATGCGGACGATCTTGCCCTCCTCGAGCTCCTCATACCGCACGAATTCGTAGTCAGGCATTCCGTGTCCCTCTCTTCTGCGACCTGGCCGATCACCAAGTACGGGGGCGTCCCAGGTCGAGAGCCCCCGATCGACCGGCAGTACGCTAGACGATCGGCCACGAATGCACGGCGCGGCCGGCGCGGGCCGCTCAGCCGAGGCCGGCCACGAACATGTGCAGGGCCTCGGCGAACGTCGCCGGGTCCTCGGCCGGCGCCATGTGCCCGGTGCCCGCCATGACGACCAGCGTGGCGTCGGGCAGGGCGGCGGCCAGCACCTCCTGGTCGGCCATGTTGCCCTCGAACTCACCGGTCACGACGAGGGCAGGGATCTGCACACCTCCCAGCCGATCGAGCGCATCGAAGGCCATGATCGCCCTGAGGCCGAGCTCGAGGGAGCGGGGGTCGGTGCCGGAGCAGTCCTCGAGGAAACGGGCCCGGGCGCGTGCGGTGCCCTCGTGGGTCACCGGGCCGAAGAGGCCGGCCGCCATCATTTCGGCCAACACGGCCGATCCGTCCTTGTGCACGATGTCGAGCAGGCTCTGGTCGATCTGGCGCACCTGCTCGGTCGCCCGGGGGATGGTGTTGCACAGCCCGACACCTCGCACGGCGTGAGGCGCCGCCAGCGCCAGCTCCTGGGTGACCATGCCACCCAGGGAGTGCCCGATGACGACGGCAGGGCCCGCCGCCAGCCCGTCGAGCAACCCCTCGAGGCGGGATGCCCAGTCCGCGATCGACATCGAGTCCCCTAAGGCCGGTGACGCGCCGAAACCTTGGAGATCGACCGCCACGCAGGTGAAGGAGCCTTCGAAGCGGACCACCACATCGGCCCAAAACGCCCCCGAACAGCCGAGACCATGGACGAAGAGCAGTGTCGGGCCCTGCCCGGAGACGCGCACGTGCATGTCGTTGCGCATGTCGCTCACCCCAGGGCCCCCGCGTCACGCAGTGCGCTGATCTGCTCCCAGCTCAGACCACGTTCGAGCAGGATCTCCTCGGTGTGCTCCCCGATTTCGGGGGCCCGGCGGGCCACCGACCACGGCGTGGCCGAGAAGTCACACGGCGTCGCCACCATGGTGGCGGTGCCTTCGGTCACGGGCGCTTCGATGAAGGCACCCGCCGCGACGGCCTGCGGATCGTCTGGGATGTCCATGGGACCTTGCACGGGGGCCCACCACATCCCGTGGGTATCGAGCTTGGCGCTCCAGTGGGCAAGGGTGTCCGATGCGAAGGCGTCGCTCAATATGGCGATGAGCGCCGGGGCGTTCACCGCCCGGTCCCGGGCCGTGGCAAAGCGGGGATCGGCCAGCAGCTCCGGTGCATCGACGGCGGCCACCAGGGCCTCCCAGTGGCGATCCGGTTGGAGACCGAGGAGGAAGAGGTGCTTGCCGTCCGCACACTGGTAGGAGTTGTAGAGCGGGTTGGGGACGTCGGTGCGGTGCCGGGTGCCGAAGGCATCACCGAGACGGAGGACCCGGTTCATGTCGGCACCGATGGTGAAGATGCCCGCCCGGAAGAGTGAGGTGGACACCTCTTGGCCCCGCCCGGTCTTGGCCCGGTTGGCCAGAGCCGCCCCGATCCCCGCCACCGCGGTGATGGCCGTGATGTGGTCACCCGATCCCCCGGGCGCGTAGGGCAGCTCGGCCCCGGGCAGGGTCATGGTGGCCAGCACGCCTGCCCGGGCCCAGAACGCTCCTCCGTCGTAGGCGGCCCGGTCCCGGTCCGGGCCCTGCGAGCCGTACCCGGTGATGGCGGCGTACACGAGATGTGGGTACCGCCCCGCCACGGATTGGTAGTCCAGTCCGAAGGACTCGAGGACCCGCGGGCGCAGGTTGGTCACCAGCACGTCGGCGTCGGCCAGGAGCTGGTGCAGCACCTCGATCCCCTGTGGCACCTTGAGGTCCAGCGTGATGCTGCGCTTCCCCCGGTTGTCGAGCTCGAAGGTCGGGTTCCGGTCCGTCGTCCAGGCCCGATTGGGATCACCGTCGGGCGGCTCGACCTTGACCACATCGGCGCCCCAGTCGGCCAGGATGGCCGCCGCCGACGGGCCGACCACGAAAGTGCCCAGATCGATTACCCGCGTACCCTCCAGGGGTCCTGCCATGTCGCTCCCACCTCTCACTGTTGTGGTGCCCTGCCTAGCATCCCCGCCCCGGCAGGGTCCGGGACATCTCTGCGGGGCGCCGCAGCCCGTGCGACGGATTCGTCAGTCGCCCGGGAGGGGCTCGCCCCACCGGTTGATGAAGCACACCTCGTGCAGCGGGCGGCGAACCGCCGGTTTGAACTCCTGCCCCGAGTAGTACGCCACGGGAAGCATGCAGGACTGCGCGTATCCCGGGGGAATGCCGAGAAGCTCGGCTGCCTCGTCCCTGTGGTACAGGTGCGCGGTCGTGATCACAGAACCGAGCCCCCGACTGCGCAGGGCGAGAATGAAGCTCCAGACGGCGGGGTAGATCGACGGGGCCCACCCCGCTGCACCACCGGCCTCCTCGATGCAGGGCACGACCATGACGGGCACTTCATGGATATGGCGCATCAGGTACAGGGCCGACTCCATCATGCGCTCCTGCTGCGGCGTGCCGGGCATCGCGGGCTCTGTGCGCTGCGCCGCCGGAGGGGGGTTTTGATAGAGGTCAGCCAGCGCATGCCGCACGTCGGGATCGGTGACCACCAGCCAGCGCCAGCACTGGGCATTGCTGCCCGTCGGCGCCTGGAGGGCGATGCGCAGACATTCGGTGACGACGTCCAGTGTGACGGGGCGGGAGAAGTCCAGACGCTTGCGGACCGCCCGCGTGGTGGTCAAGAGCTTGTCGACCGTGGCGAGGTCGAATCCGGTCTCCGGATGATGCGCGTCCATGCTCGAACCGTAGCCCCCCCGGCATTTGGGCCGGGGGGGCGAACGGAACCGACGTCCTAGGCGGTGGCCTGGCCGGGGCTCTCCTCGCCGGGGCTCTCCTCGTCGGGGTCCGGTCCGTCGCGCTCGAGCACCAGCGCCTGGCGGCTCAGCTTCATGGCATCGCTGCGAGGAAGGGATGCGACGAACTCGACCGTCTTGGGCACCTTGTAGGGGGCGACACGTGCCTTGGCGAAGGCGATGATGTCCGCCTCGTCGGGTGGATTGGCCACATCGGTCGGCTGCACGATGGCATGGACCCGACGACCCCATTCAGGATCACGGAGCCCGATCACCACCACGTCGAGGATCTGAGGGTGCTCGCTCAGGGCTGCCTCCACCTCGGCCGGATAGACGTTGGCCGCCCCGGTGACGATCATGTCCACGCGGCGGTCCGCCATGTAGAGGTATCCCTCTTCATCGAGCCAGCCGAGATCGCCGACCGTCACGAAGCCATCCTCGGTCTTCGTCATCGGCGTGACGTTGTCGCCGACGTAGGAGGCCGCAGGCCCGGTCGGCGTGCGCATGTAGATTCCCCCGACCTCGCCGGGCGGCAGCTCCTTGCCGTCGGCGTCGAGGATCTTGACCTCCGTCTCCCCGAAGGGCAAGCCCAAGGTCCCCGGATGGGCCAGCCAATGGTCGCCGCGACAACTCACCAGGCCGTGCCCCTCCGACGCGCCGTAGCTCAAGAAGAGGTGCTCGGGCCCTACGAGCTCGCACCAGCGGCGACCGAGCCAGAGCGGCAGGGGCGAGGCACCCTGCTGGACCCAGTCGAGCGAAGAGAGGTCACGCTGATCGATGTCGGCCACCTGGGCCAGACGTTGGAGCATGGGTGTGGCACCGATGAAACCGGTCACCTTGTACTTCTCGATGAGATCGAGAATCCGTGGCGCGCTGAACCGTTCGAGCAAGATGATCCTCTCGCCGGCCATGAGGTTCCTCGTCGCCGTGAACCCATTGGTGTGGTAGAGCGGCGCCGGGACCAGGACCCGTTGCGGCTGGGGCAATGGCCCGAAGGCCTCCACAATGGTGTTCATCCCGCTCTCGGCGTAGAAGAGGCCTTCGCCGTTCATCAAGATCACCTTTGGCGTCCCGGTCGAGCCCGAACTGCACACGCCCCAGCCGCGCGGAGGCACGACGTCGGGGAGCGGCGTGGTGGGGGCCGAGAGGCTGGCTTCGAAGTACTCGGGGTGATCGGCGTCGACGATCAGCTTGGGTTGCATGGTGGCCAGGACGCGACCCCGCTCCCACTCAGGGAGGTCCCAGCGCATCGGCACCACCGCCGCTCCGGCCTTCCAACCGGCGAAGCACGCCATGAGGTGCTCGGGCGAATTGCGGAGGCACACGGCGAGGATGTCCCCCACGGTGAGGCCGTGCGCAACGAAGACGTGGGCGAGTTGCGTGGAGCGCTCATCGAGCTCGCGCCACGTCACCTCCCGCTCCGTTCCGTCTTCGGCTGCGAAGACCACGCCGATCCCATCGGGATCGGCCTCGGCGATCCGGCGGATCTGGGTGCCGAACGGCACGCCCTCCGTCACGACCGATGTCATTTCGTCCTCCCGTTCACAATGCTCCCAAGTGGTGCGTGCCGGCGGCAAAGGGCCCTCCGCCATCAAGGCCGGACGCGTCCGCATGCCGATGGTGGCCCCGCCACCATCGGACCCGCCATCCGCGCCGGCCGGCCGGGCCGAACCTTAACCCGCAGACGAGGAGCCGGGCATGCCCGGCTCCTCGTCGCTCTCGACCGCGACCATCACGATGACGAACACGCACGGCTCTTCGTAACGGTTCCACCATTGGTGCATGCCACCAAGCTGGACATTCACATCGCCCGCTTCGAGCGTCACCGAGGAGCCGTCCTCCATCTGCAAGTCGATCCGCCCCGAGATGATGTACTCGTAGTCGATCGTGTTCGTGCGGTGCCAGCCGGACGGCTCCGCCGTGGGCGGCATGGACTCTATGAAGAACTTGCTCGAGCCCGGAGGCAACGTGAAGATGTCCGTCAAGCGGGACTCATGGGCATGATCCGACGTGTCCAACGAAAGCGTGGCCACGTTCCAGAGGTGCACGATCTGGAACGCCGACCCCTCGATCTCGTAGCTCTCCCTTGCACTGGCCTCGCCATCTTCGAGGACGCCCCACTTCCCGGCCGCGGTCTTCCCCTCGATCACCCTTCTGTGGTGTAGCTCCATCAGATCTCCCCTCCCTGGTCGCCACCCTGCGACTCTTCCCGGACAGGCTAGCGAGACCGCTCATCGAATGGGTTAATTGAGCTGTACGATTGTCCATGGCCAAGAACGGAGAGCGGCCAGCTCTGACCGAAACCGCACGGCTGTGGAACGGCCGGGTCGCTCCGCTGCGGATCCCGAAGACTGCCGAACTCATCGCGAACACGATCAGGCGCTGGATCGTCCAGGGCGACCTGCAGGAGAACGACGCCCTTCCCTCCGAGACCGAGCTCCTGCAGCAGTTCCAAGTCTCGAGGCCGACCATACGCGAGGCATTTCGCATCCTCGAGTCCGAGTCGTTGATCTATGTCCGCCGCGGCGCCGGCGGAGGAGCCCGGGTCCAGATTCCCAACGAGGCGGTGGCGGGGCGCTCAGTCGGTCTCCTGCTGCAATTGCGCGGAACGACCCTGGCCGATATTTGGGCGGCGCGCCTGCTCATAGAGCCACCCCTGGCCGGTCAGTTGGCACGCTCGCACACCGACGATGCACTGGCGCAGTTGCAGGAGTCGATCGACGCGCACAGGGACAACCTGCTCAATCCGACTGCATTCGCTCTGGCGACGGCACATTTCCACTATCTCGTCACCACTCTCGCCGGCAATCAGACGTTGGCCCTGCTGGCCGGCTTGCTCGACGAGATCTTCCAGCTGCATGCCACCAGGGTGGCCACCGACCAGTCGCGCGATCTCGACCACGCCCAGCTGAACAAGACCACGCTGCGTGCCCATACGAAGTTGGTGAACCTCATCGAGGCCGGCGACGCCACCCAGGCCGAGGCATTCTGGAAGCGCCACCTCGAATTGGCCGGCACCGTGATGCTCGGCGAACACGGGGCCAGCACCGTGGTCGATCTCTACAGCCAAAACGACCCGCAGCAGTTCCACCGTCTCCCGCACTGAGCGGCCATCGCCCGGACTAGCTCGACCGTGCGTCCCGCGGGTCACCCGGTGCCCGGAACGTCGTGAACCGGTACGTGGCCCCAAAGCTGGTGGCCGGGTCGATCAGAAGGGTCTCGTCGTCTCGAGCGGCGATCGAGAGACCCTTCGACGTCAGGAAGTCCCCTGCCGCGTCCAGGTCGCGCACCGTGAACGTGACCGCGTGAAGGGATTCGCCGTTCGCCACCAAGTCTCTTCCGGCCAACGACGTGGCGTGGTCGGGACGAGAGAGCTGCACCACCGTCTGCGTGCCGAGCGAGAGGTAGAGATCGCGGGTCCCCGTCAACGAGGAATGACTCTCGCTCAGGGGTGTGCCACCGAGTACGTCGAGAAAGATGCGACGCGCCTTGTGGTCATCGTCACAGACCACCGTGATGTAGCTGAGCCGTTCTATCCCGAGCGGATGGTTCGTCCTCCACCAGTCGCTCGACCAACCGGGAAGGTAACGAGGGTCCACCTCTCCCGGGAGGGCGAAGTCGCGCACGTTCTCCCGCGGTCGACGTCGGGCAAATTCGAGCTGGGTGATGGTGTCTCGGGGATGCGTGTAGATGGGCGTGAACGCAGCCGGTCGGCCGTCGGTGCTGTCCTCCGGTTTGCCGCCTCTCACCACTCGGATGCCGTGGTCGATCAGGCGATCCCAGAGCGCCCCGACGTCGTCGGTATAGAAGGCGACGGAGTGCCAGTGACGTCCGAATCTGGCATTGAACTTGCCCATGGGCGTCGATTCCCAACCGGCGACATCTTTGCGGGGAGCCATGGCTTCAACGATGCAATCCGCGATGGCCACCAGCGACGCCTGGCGGACCTGCGGTTCGAAGTAGTCGTCATCGAGTATCCCCCGGCGGGGCGAGAAGACCGCGTCGTACCACTCGTCCATGGGCGCCAACTCGTCGCCGGCGTGGATCACATGGTAGAGGTCCCCGATCGAGCCATCCGTACTCACCTCGGGCGGGGGGCGTCGGCATCGTGCCTCAAGTGGCGGTCGTGCCTTCCATCACCGTTCCCGAGAAGAACGACGGGTTGCCGGCCGTGTAGAACCGGTGCGCATTGCCATAGGTGAAGCGCTCGAACTGCGCTGTCGTGATGCGCCCGTGCTCCACAAGCTCATACGCCTCGGGAAGGATCTCGCGCATGTCGACCACGTCCCAATGGCTCACGTCCGAGCTGAACATGGCGTTCAGCGTCGATCCGAATGGCTCCAACCCGGTGTCGAACGCGAGAGAAACCATCGGGTCGTCGGCCTCACAACCGAAGTAGAACGGCTCAGCGAACAGCGTCGCGATGTCCTCCGCCGTCTTGATCTCGGCCGCCGCCCACTCGTCGACGAACTCATCGGACTCGGTCATGCCGATCCCCAGGGCATTGCGGAGGTCGAAGCCGTCGCCCTGCGCAAATCGCTTGCCGAACTGCGAGAAGAGATTGGTCAGGAGTTCCATGTCCACCGCGGCGGGGTTGTAATGCTGGATGGCATCCACATTCCGCTTCTCCCAGTAGCTGACCAAGGAGATGTAGAGCTGGGTGGCCCACCCCACGCCACCCTCCATGAACCCGAAGCGGAGCTCGGGGAAGCGGCGGGGCACCCCGCCAAGGAAGAGGGCCTTGCAGATGGCCTCAGCCCCGGCCGCGAAGTTGCCGAGGTGGTTGAAGATGTAATTCGAATTCGATTGGCGGAAGCCCAGCGTCTGGGATCCCGAGTGGAAGGTCGGCGCGACACCGAGCTCGGCACAGCGGCGCCATACCGGGTCGTAGTCGTACACACTGTCGATGCCGATGAGGTCCAGCCAGGCCGGGCCTTCGCCGTTCTTGGGCACGTTGCCGTTGGCCCAGTCGCGCTTGACGTACCCAGCCAGGGTCACGGCACGAAAACCCAGCTCCCCGACGGCGTGGTCCAGTTCGGCGATCGCCTCCTCGGGAGTGTGCATGGGGATGACGGCCACCGGGAGCATGCGATCCGCATAGGGCTTGAACAGCTCTGCGTGGTAGCGGTTAAGGCTGTGGCACGAGCCGCGACGACGATCGTCGTGGTCCACGAGGGGGAACATCAGGCCGATCGACGGATACACGATGGAAAGATCGATCCCGAGCTCGTCCAATCTGTCGTACAACAGTTCGGGAAGGTAGGCGGTGGCGAGGTCCCGCGTGTTCTGTGTCGGATGCCACCACCACACGGACCGATAGGCGCGAGAGCGCACACGTTCTTCCGGGGAGAGATCGCGCCAGCGGGTCGAGAAGATCGGCATCCCTTCGAAGACGCCGGCCAGGTCATCGGCGACACCGTCCTCGCGCAGGTAGTCGGAGAGCAACGGCCCGAACTCGAGGGTGTGGCCGTCCGCGTCGAGGACGGGGTGGCCCAACTGGGATCGGATATCTTCGCCCGGTGCCTTCGCCACTTCCGTCGACCCCCATTCCCTCTGCACGCGACACCGACGCCCGCATGCGGCCATCAGGTGAATTCGCTGACTGATTGTACTATAGCTCGCCCCCGCTCAGAATCCCTGCCAGAATCCCACACCATGCCCCACCCCTTTCGAGATGTCGCCATCGTCGGCGTCTACAACACGGTGCAGGCTCGCGAGCTCCCCGACCACGACTCGGCCTCGATCGAGCTGGAAGGCGCACTCGGCGCGCTGGCCGACGCCGGGCTGACGCCGGGTGACGTGGACACCGTGTGCACCCAGTTCTCAAGCGAGGATGTCCTGGCGCTCGGTCTCGGACCGTGCACGATCCGCGGCATGCTCCCCCGCATCACATCGGTCCTCGACGCCGCTGCGTTGATCGCCACTGGTCAGTCCGACGTCGTCCTCATGGCGGCTGGCGGCGCCGGGGTGTACACCGACCGTACGGCGACCGCTCCGTGGACCAGGCCGGCGCACGAGTTCGTGGTGGGTCACGGGCTGTTCACTGCGGCCGAGTTCGCGCTCATCGCACGGCGGCACATGCTCACCTACGGGACGACGCCCGAGCAGATGGCGATCGTCGCCGCCACCATTCGCAACAATGGCCACGTCAACCCCAAAGCCGTCTATTACGGGCGCGGCCCCTACACCCCCGAGGACATTCTCGCCTCGCGCATGGTCGCCGACCCCTACCACCTGCTCGACTGCTCGACCACATCCGAAGGCGCCTGCGGCCTGGTGCTGGCCAGGGCAGACCGCGCCGCAGACCTGGCCACCACCCCGGCCTGGATCCTCGGGGGCGCCGGGGACGCCATGGGCCCGTCGTACCACATCGCACCTCGCTGGGACATGCGAGGCAGCACCGACCCGGACATCCCCGCCGGCTACGTCGGCCGACGCGCCGCACGCCGCTCCTTCGCCATGGCCGGCCTGCACCCGTCCGACGTCGATGTGGCCGAGTTCTACGATCCTTTCTCGTTCGAGATCATCCGCCAACTGGAGGCCTTCGGGTTCTGCGAGGACGGTGAAGGCGGACCATTCGTCGCCGCGGGTGAGATCGCCCCCGGCGGATCGTTGCCCATCACCACCGACGGCGGCCTCATGTCCTTCGGTCACCCTGGCTACGCGGCCCAACTGGTCCAGCGTGTCATCCGGGCCGTCGAGCAGGTGCGCGGGTCGTGCGAGACGATGCAGGTGCCCGACGCCGAGGTCGCCATCTGTTCGAACGGCGGGGCCGGGGCACTCTTCACCGATGTGCTCCTCGTCGGAAGGGAACGCCCATGACCAGCCTCTTGGCGCAACAGCCGGGAACCCCTACACCGCAGCCCGGCCGCCTCTCGCAGCCGTACTGGGACGGATGCCGTGAGGGAGAGCTCCGGTTTCAACGCTGCGACGTCTGCGGGACCATTCCGGCCCGACCCAGCGCGATCTGCCCCCATTGCCACAGTCGCGCGCTGAGCTGGGAGCGGAGCGCGGGCGCGGGCTCTCTGTACAGCTGGACGATCGTATGGCGCCCGCAACACCCCGCGTTCGTGGTGCCCTACGCGCCTGCCATCGTCGAGCTCGACGAGGGGGCATTCCTCATGTCGGCGATGATCGGTTGTGAGGACACGGACCTGGCCGCCGGCATGCGCGTCGAGGTCGAGTTCCATCCGGCCAGCGACACCATCACGCTCCCTTACTTCCGTCCTTCGGCCGGCGGTGCGGGGAGCTGAACCTCGGCTGCGGGACACGTTCGCGTCACGCGTCGACCTTGGGATCGGGATTTCGATGAAGTACACTGCATGGGTCTCGGGTGAGCCGCGAGCGACCGACGAGAAGTTCCAGATTCTCGTCGGGAGAGTGCCCAGAACGGCCGGCATTGGGGGTATGTGATGGAAGAGACAGAACTTTCGGAGGAGTTGTTTCTCCCTGAACCACTGCCGCGCGAGGTGAAGTACACGGTGATCTCGGTCGACGATCACGTCGTGGAACCGCCGCACACCTTCGAAGGCCGCCTCCCCGCACACCTGCAGGACCGCGCGCCAAAGGTGATCGATACACCCCAGGGCCAGCAGATCTGGGAGTTCGAGGGAGAGCTCTTCACCCAGGCCGGCATGAATGCCATCGCCGGTCGCCGGCCCACGCAACGGTTCGAGCCCTTCCGTTTCGATCAGATGCGCCCGAGCTGTTACGACGTCGACGCGCGTGTGCGCGACATGGACATCAACGGGGTGTGGGCCGCCGTCAACTTCCCGTCGATGATCACCGGCTTCTGCGGTCGGGTGTTCTTCAACGCCAAGGACCCTGAACTCGGAAACGCATGCATCCGGGCCTGGAACGACTGGCTCTATGAAGAGTGGTACCTGGCGCATCCCACCCGCATCATCCCTCTGGGCATCGCGTTTCTCAGTGACCCCGAGACGGCCGTAGCGGAGATACACCGCAATGCTGACCGTGGCTTCACCGGCATCAGCATGCCGGAACGCCCCCATCTCATCGGTCTTCCCACGTTGTGGGACCGTGCGCACTGGGACCCGATCTTCCGGGCCTGTGTCGAGACCGACACCGTTGTGTCGCTCCACGTCGGCAGCTCGGGTGGACTCGTCATCCCCGAAGGCGCACCCGGTCTCCAACTCGGTGCGACGCTCTTCGGCCAGCTCTCGTTGGCTTCGTGCGCGGAGTGGCTCTGGTCCGGGTACCCCTACGAGAATCCGACGCTCAAGATCGCCATGAGCGAGGGCGGGATCGGCTGGGTGGCGATGCTGCTCGACCGCCTGGACAACCTCATCGACCGCTCGGGGTACGGCGCAGGATGGGACGAGCGGCCGGCCGACGTCGTCAAGCGCAACTTCTCGTTCTGCGCCATCGACGATCCCTCGACCATCGACACCCGGCACCGCATCGGCGTGGAGAACATCATGATGGAGACCGACTTCCCGCACGGTGATGGCACCTGGCCCGACACGCAACTCGTGATCGAAAAGCTCTGGGGTCACATTCCCAACAATGAGTTGCGCATGATGTGCAGCGAGAACGCAGCCAAGCTCTACCGGCATCCGTTGCCCGAGGTCGTCCTGCCGCTCTGAGCTTCCGGCCGGAGCGACCTCCGCGAGGCCGGGGGTCGGCGCCTTCGTCAAGAGGGAGCTAGGACCTGCCTTCCGCCGGCTGGTTGTGCCGAACTTCGTCGAACGGCTTGTCGAGATCGGCCGCGTACTCTCTCGGCATCGCCAGGACGCGCTCGCTGATCAGGTTGCGCTGCATCTCGTTGCTTCCGCCGGCCAAGCTCCCCCCCTGCCGGTACAGGAATTTCTCGCCCCATTCTCCGCCGGGGTCGTCATCGCACCACGCTCCGCCGGACACTCCGGCCAGTTCGAGACCGATGTCGTGGCGGCGTTCGCCGTTGATAGCGGCGAACAGCCGAAGGAACGCACCCGTCGGGAGCGGGAAGTGCTCATTCTTGATGCCGGTCGTCACGCGCTCGATCAAATGTTGCTGCACCCTGTCGTTGACGACGGCCTCGGCCACGAGTTGGCGAACCCGGGGATCGCCGCCCTGCCCCGTCGCCGTGGCCAGCTCGATCAGGTCGGTTTGTTGGCCACCCTCCTCGGCATTGCCCGAGGCGACGCCACTCACGTAGTGCGAGCCGCCACCCGCAGCTTCCCGCTCGTGGTAGAGCAGCCGCGACGCGACCGCCCAGCCCTTGTTCTCTTCACCCAGGACGTCCTCGACCGGGATCAGGAGATCGTCGAAGAACTCCTGGCAAAAATCCATGTTGCCATTGACCCGTTTGATCCGGCGCACCTCGATGTGAGGCTGATGGATCTTCACGATGAACATGGTCAGGCCGCGATGCTTCGGGGCGTGCCAGTCGGTACGCACGAGGCACATGGCGTAGTCGGCTCTGAAGGCGCCGGACGTCCAAATTTTGGACCCGTTCACCACGAAGGCATCGCCGTCACGCCTTCCACTTGTCACCAGACCGGCGAGATCAGAGCCGCCGCTCGGTTCGGACAGCATCTGCACCCAGATCTCGTCTCCCCGGATGATCGCCGGGAGGTGGCGCTTCTTCTGTTCCTCGGTGCCGAAATCGAGCAGGGTGGGGGCAAGGATCGACAACGTCGGCACGTTGAAGAGGACCGGCATCTCGTACGGGACGGACTCCTCCGTGAAGGCCTGTTGGTGGGCCCGGGTCAGCCCCTGCCCCCCGTACTCGACCGGGAAGCACAGTCCCGCAAACCCGCCTTCGTGCAGCAGCCGCTGAAGTTCGCGGGCACGCACTCCGTATTCGTCGTCTTGCAGGAGCGATTGGTTGTCGGCGCCGTCGGGGAGCCTCGGCATGTGCTGCGCCAGCCAGTGGCGTGCCCGTAGGCGGAATGCGGCAATGTCCTCCACCGCACCGGGGGGGCTCACGATCTCGGCCTTCCGCTCGCCGGGAGGGGCATAGGCGCGGCAGCGCCCGGGCTGGGGACGGGCCAGGGTATTTGGTGGCGACAAATAGGCATCTATTTTAGACAATAGAGGATTGCCCCTCTCCGGGCGACCCTGGACCGATCGACGTTACAGACGAGGTCCGAGGTCACGCGGGAAAAGAACCGAGCGATGTCCTACGCTGTGCGGATGGGGGAAACTAGAGATACTGAAGCGTTGAGGATCGGGTTTATCGGGCTGGGGAACATCGGGGGCGGCATGTGCGCCAACCTTGTCGCCGACGGCCGCTCGGTCACTGCATTCGACCTCGATCCCGCTCGCCTCGCCACACAGGTGGAGGCCGGGGCACACGCCGGCAAATCGCCCGAAGACGTCGCGGCCAACTCCGACATCACGTTCCTCTCTCTGCCGACACCCGAGGTCATGGCTGCCGTAGCGGAGGAGTGGCTCCGCGGTGCAGCGGCCGGCTCGCTCCTCGTCGATCTCACGACGAACTCACCCGCCACGGTGCGCGCCATCGGCCGGCGTCTCGCCGCAGGAGGATGCCATCTCGTCGAAGCGCCACTTACCGGCGGCGCCATCGGCTCGCGCAACCGCCAGCTGGTGTTCATCATCGGCGGTGACGCCGATCAGGTGGCGCGGGTCGCCCCATTGTTCGAAACGCTCGGGCGGGGCCAGTTCCACCTCGGTCCCCTCGGGACGGGGAACGTGGGCAAGCTCGTGAACTCCCTCATGGCCTTCACGACCATGTGGGTGTCGCTCGAAGGCCTCGCCCTGGCCGCGGGCAACGACATCGATCTCCAACTCCTGCTGAAGATGGTCCGCTTTTCCGGCGGGGCGAACTCCTACCTCGAAAAGCGCGTCGACGAGATCGGGACCAGAGGGAGGCCGGCCGAGTTCGCAATCGAACTGGCCGCCAAGGATGCCGGGCTCATGCTCGAGCTGGGTCGGGACTCAGCCGTGCCCCTCCCCGTCGCGTCCGCCGTCCACCAGATGCTCGTGTACGCGAAGGCGCAAGGCCTGGGAGGACACGACATCAGCGACCTCGTCGAGGTGATGGAACGCGTGACGGGCGTCCCTCTGGTACTCGGCCCGGCCGTGGAATAACCCGATTCCCCGCCGGGCCCGCCGGCTTCCCGGGGTCCGTTACTCGGTCCCGAGCACCTGCCCCGCCGTGTTGAGTGCAGCGACCCCCATGGGGACGCCGGCGTAGACACCGGCCTGCATGAGCACCTCGATCAGCTCTTCCCGGGTCACCCCGGCGTTCAGGGCGCCGCGGAGATGCCCTGCCAACTCCTCTTGCCGACCCAGTGCCGCCAGCATGGCCACCGTGATCATCGAGCGGTCCCGCAGGGCGAGGTTCGGCCGACTCCAGAACATGCCGAAGCAGAATTTTCGCACGAGGGCGAAGTAGTCCGGTGCCAGCTTGGCGCCCGGCATGGCGGGGGCGGTCGAACCGCCCACTCGCTCTCCCCAGAGCTGGCTCTGTATGGCCGCACCGGCTGCGTCGTAGTCCGTCTCGTCTGCCATCTCAGCGTTCCTCCACAGTCATAGGTGCAATCTCGGGCAAGTTGTACAGCTTCGCGTAGTTATCCCACAAGAGCTTCTTCTTGGTGCTCTCCTCGAACGGGAGCTCCATGAAGGCCTTCGTGGCATGGGGGAACTTCGAATCAGCGTGGGGATAGTCGGTCGAGAAGACGACGTTGTCATCGCCATAGTCTTCGAAGTAGTGCACCGCCGGCGTCTCGTCCGCCTCGCACGAGAGGTAGCAGTTACGTAACAGGTACTCCGAGGGCTTCATGCGCACGTCCGGTGCCTCGAACCGGCCCGTCCATTCCCAGTGCTCGTCGAGCCGGTACATCATGAAGGGGGCCCACGAGCAATTACCTTCGAGGAGACCGACCTTCAACGTCGGGAATCGCTCGAGAATGCCCCCGGACGTGAAGCAGGTGGCCACGAACATGATGCCCAGCGGCTGGTTGAACGGGTGCCACAACATGAGCTTGTCGAGATGCTCGCTGAAGGCGAAGTCCGGCTTCAGCGACGTGATGCCTCCCCCATGGAAGCACACCGGGACGTCGAGACGCTCCGCCTCACGCCACAACGGGTCGTACTTCTTGTCGTGCCACGGCAAGTTGTCGACCATCCCCGGGGTGAGGAATGCGGCGACGAATCCCCGCTCGACGTTGCGGTTCAGCTCTTCCACCGCGGCCCCCACGTCGTGCGGGGCCAGCATGGCAGCGCCGAAGACTCGGCCCGGACGCTCACAGCCGGCCACGAAATCAGCCATCCAGTCGTTGTACCCCTGAGAAATGGCCGTGGCCAGCTCGGGCTCCAGGCCGTTCGGCCCGATGTGATCGGTGCTCTGCATGGCCAGCACGAAGAGCCCCCGGCTGGGGAAGAACACCGCAGAGTCGAGGTGCTCCATCTCCATGGCGGTCACCTGCGAGGCGGAATCCCACCGTTGCGCCTCGGCGTGGACGAACGCCGAATCCTGATCCGCCTTCCAGGCGCGACCCGCGGCCTGGAGGCGCATGGGGCCGAGCCGGAGCAGCACCTCGTTCTTGACCTTGACCCGCATGTCCCGCTCGATCTCCTCGAGGCCGACCGGGATGGCGTGCCCCCACCGCGGATCCATGTAGCGCTGCCACAGGTCCGCCGGCTCCATCACATGCATGTCGCTATCGGCGGCCAGCAATCCATCTACGGCCATGATGAACCTCCCTCATCTCGGCGTTGCGTGCGTGACCCTGCTGTTGCTGCTCGTGCCCTGCCTTGGTCCGGCATTGCTCCCTTTCGGAGCACCCCTTTGCGACCCCCTAGTCGAAGAGGAATTCGTCGATGGCCCGGTGGTAGTTCCAGATCGTCATCTCTTGCTGTGTGTTGAGCCGGTGACCGTCGTAGTGACGCGAGTGCAGACCTGCCGTCACCTCGGACATGTTGGAGAAGTCCTGAGTGAGGATGGCACCAACGTCTCCGTCGCGCCAGTTCTCGAAGAACTGCGGCAAGGCGGTGGTGATCCCCGTTGATGGCGGGAGTTCCAGCCCCTGCACGTCGAAGATGCAGCTGTCGGGATCGTTCCCGTTGGGCCGGGCGCGATAGGCCAACATGCAGCCCATGTCGACCAGGAAGACCGTGTTCGGGAAGACGTGCCAGTCGTACATGCCGTTCTTCAACTGCGCCTGGGTGAGCTCCGGGTAGTCGATACCGACCGCCGCCGCATGCTTCCTGCGCAACTGCTGGTAGATGGCGTTGCCCGACGGTCCGTCGGCTCCCTCCGTCGTCCTGAGCTCGGCGGCGGCGGCCAGGTCGGTCGGGAGGTAGAGGGCACGCAGCTCACGCAACGAGTACTCCACGTTCCGGTAGATCGCCGCGGCGTCCACGCCGTAGGCGGCCCGCAGTTTGTCGGAGTCCCCGTCCGGCCCGTAGCGGAAGTGGTCCGCGTGCCGCGAGTGGTAGCGGAACAACTCGTTGAACGTCGCCCCGTAATTCTGCGACTCGGCGATAGTCGGCGGAGACCCTTGCTTGTCCGGCCGGAGGAGCTGCGGGTGGGTGCCCGGCACGTGCCAGCTCTCGATGAACGCGTCGAGCGATGTCTTCCAGTTGGCCGGGAGGATGATCGTCTTGTACCAGGCGATGCGCATGTCCTCGAGCTTGTAGCCCTCCATGCGCTCGGGGAGCGGAGCCAAGTAGTCCAGGAGCGGCTCGGCGCGGCCGTCCATGTTGATGAAGACCCATCCACCCCAGGTATCGACGCGGCACTCGGGGAGGCAGAGCTCGTCCGCCGGACGGGGATCGAAGTTGGCGTCGTCCGCCAGGTATTTGAGGGAGCCGTCGAGGTTCCAACGCCAGGCGTGGAACGGGCAACGGAACTCCCCGATCCGCCCCTGGCCGTGCACCAGCCGGGTCCCGCGGTGCCGGCAGGCGTTGAAGTACGCCCGGAGACCGTCCTCGGTGCGCACGACCACGATGGACTGGCCACCGATCTCGAAATCGACGTACTGGCCCACCCGCTCCACCTCGTCGACCCGGCAGGCGTTGAGCCAGGTCCTCGGGAAGAGGCGCTCCACTTCGAGTGCGGCGAACTCGGGATCGATGTAACGCCCCCGAGGGACGAATGCCCTGGAGAGACGCCACTGCGGTGGAACGTCCAGAGAACCCTCACCGCTCTCACTCCGTGAATCCACGGTCACGCTACTCATGATGCATCCACCTCCCGATCCGACCGGCCAGGGCCTGGTCGAGATCACCGTGTGTTCCTTCGGTCGGCCAACACCAGGTCGTCGCTGCGATCTTATGACTGGACGGCCGTTTCTCCACTTCTTCGAGCTCGGTCCCCCGGGGCACGCCCGTTGCGGCCCGCAGCAGGTTCGGCGGCGCCGGCGGCTCGGGCACGGCGATGCCAGGTGAACCCACTGCCCCCAACGACGTCACCCCCGAGTCCTCGGACCGACTCTGGCGGTCCCGAACAGTTATACCATTGAGCACCACGGCCCCTGCGAGCGCAGAGGGCCGGCCTGCAATGGACGCACCGGCGTCACCTGCAGCTACCAGAAGGAGATGGGGGAATCATGGGTCTGACCACTGAGGATCAACTGGAAATCCAGGGGCTCGCCGCCCGCTACAACCACGCCATCGACAGTGGCGACGCCGAGGGCTTTGTCGCCGTCTTCTCGGAGAAGGGCTCGCTGAGTGCCGGTGAGCTCCAGATCGAGGGGCACGACGCGCTCGGGGACTTCGCCAAGAAGTTCGCCTCCTCGGTGCGTGCCCCGCGCCACATCGCCACGAACCTGGTCATCGATGGTGACGGCGACAAGGCGACCCTGAAGGCCTACGTCCAGATGTTCGTCCTGAACGGTGATCCGGCGCAGCAGATCGTGACGACCTCAGGCAAGTACGACGACGTGCTCGCCAAGGAGGACGGCTCCTGGAAGTTCACCAAGCGCGTCTTCACCGCCGACAGCTGAGGGCGAGAAGGGGCCCCCTCAGCGGGCAGCCGTAAAGAGGAAGCACCCCCCGGGGGTTCCACCACCCGTGCTGACGACGCCCACCTGGGCGCCGGCGACCTGGCGCTCCCCGCCCTGCCCGCGGAGCTGCACCACCGCCTCGTGGAGAAAGCCGTACCCATGGGTGCGCCCGGCGGAGAGCTGCCCGCCGAATGTGTTCAGGGGCAGCTGGCCGCCGAGAGCGATCCGGCTGGGGTCGGCCAGAAAGTCACCGGCCTCTCCGACGCCGCAGAAGCCGAGGCCCTCGAGCCAGCTGAGGCAATTGAACGTGAAACCGTCATAGAGCTGGGCGAAATCGACGTCTTCCTGGCGCAGCGAGGTCCGGCTCCACAGGTGCGCGGCCGGACCCTGGGTCTGCGGCTCGTGGCTGAGCGTCCCCTGGTCCCAACTGACGCGGTCGATGATCTGGGTGCCGACCGCCTCGACGTAGACCGGCGGCTGTGCCAGGTCCGGTGCGACCTCGGCAGCCGAGACCACCAGGGCGATCGACCCGTCGCAGGGAACGTCGCAGTCGAAGAGCCCGAAGGGGCTGGTGATCATCCGGGCCGCGAAGTAGTCGTCCATCGTCATCGGCTCGCGATAGATCGCCGCCGGATTGAGCCCCGCGTTGCGGCGGGCGTTGACTGCGATCGCGCCCAGGGCGGCGCGGGTCGTGCCGTAGCGGTAGAAGTGGTTGGACGCGTTCATGGCGATCCAATTGGCCGCGCTCATGGCGCCGAAGGGGGCGCGCCACGCCATGAAATCGCCTTCGACCCTGGACCCGGGCGACGGGGGGCGGCTGCGGACCCTCTCCGCCCACGTCGACTCCCACACGGTGCGAAAACACAGCACATGACGACAGAGCCCGGCCGCCACCGCCAGCATGGCGGCCACGACCGAGCCCCCTTGACCCGGGGTCTCGCCTGTTCCGTTGAACCAGGTCGGGCGGATCCGCAACGACTCTTCGAGGGCCGTGACCCCGCCTTCGGAGTGCCCACCCGCGGCGAACCCCCCGGGATACGTCGACAGGCCGTCGATGTCGGCCATGGTCAGGCCGGCGTCGGCCACCGCATTGCGGGCCGCCTCCACCGTGAGGCTGAGCGGATCGACGCCAAGTCGCCTCCCGAGCCGCGACATGCCGATCCCGGTGATCGCAACCTTGTCCTCGAATTTTTCGGGGCTCACCATCGGCCGCACCCACCGCTCGGGGCGCTCGTCCTCGGGCACCGGACCGTCCGGCGGACCCTCGGCGGCATAGGTGAACAACGGCAACCAGACGTCCTCCACCTGTGTGAAGCGCACCTCGACCCGGCGCCCCACCGCAAGCTCCGATGCCGGCACGTCGATGATGTTGGTGGTCAGCCGGACGCGTGGGTCCTCCTCGATAGCCACGATCCCGATGACATAGGGCGGCGGCATCGAAGGTATCCACATGTGCTCGTTCACCGTGAACCCCACGAGCACGCCCCGGCCTGAGACGTCCTCGGGTGCGAGATCGGAGGAGCCACAGGTCCGGCAGATCGGCCCCGGCGGGTGCTGGAAGGACCGGCAGTCGGCGCACCGGCGGAACCTCAGCACCCCCTCGGAACCGCTTACCCAGAAGAACTCGGACTCGGGGACGAGCATCGGCAAAGGTGGGGACACGGCGGCCACTCTATGAGGACCACGCTCTCCCGTGTCAGGATGCCTGGCGCCGGGCCCCATGGAGGTGCCCGGCTCAGACCGCGACAAGGAGGAGACGATGGGGGCGATTGAGGGACCCGTGGCGTTTGTCACGGGGGCGAGCCGTGGCATCGGCAAGGCGGTCGCGATCGCCTTCGCCCAAGCTGGCTACGACGTGGCCATCACTGCCCGCAGCCAGGTCGAAGGCGAAGAACGAGAGCACTCCTCGACGGTCAGGGAGACCAATACCGGCCCCCTGCCGGGCTCGTTGAGCGCGACGGCTGAGGCGATCAAGGCGACGGGCCGCTCCGTGCTTTCGGTGCCCTCGGACCTCATGGACCTGGCCTCGGTCGGCGCGGCCACCGCGATCGTTCTGGAACGGTGGGGACGGGTCGACGTCCTCGTCAACAACGGCCGCTACGTGGGGCCGGGGCACATGGATCTCTTCCTCGACACGCCGGTGGAGCTCATTGAGCGCCACCTCACCGCCAACGTGATCTCCCCTCTGCACATCTTGAAGATGGTGCTCCCGGGCATGCTCGAGCGTGGGAGCGGCACCGTGATCACCATGTCGTCGGGCGCCGGGACCTCTGATCCTCCGGCTCCCGCCGGCGCCGGCGGTTGGGGCATGGGCTACAGCGTCAGCAAGGGTGCGCTGCACCGCGTCGCGGGCGTGCTGGCCGTCGAGCATGCCAACAGCGGCATCCGCTTTTTCAACGTGAACCCGGGTGGCGTGGCCACGGAGCGGATAAAGGCGGACATGGCCGGCTTCGGCTTCTCCGGAGCGGACTGGGCGCCACCCGCTCTCATCGGCGCCGTCCTGACGTGGCTGGCTACCTCCGACGACGCGCTGTCACTCGGCGGCATCGACATTCAGGCTCAGGAACTCTCCCTTGCGCGCGGGCTGTACCCGGAGTGGACCGGTAATGCGCACGCCTGAGGCCTGACCAGGGCCTTGCCTGGCCTGGCCTGGACTGGACTACGACCCGGCTCCGACCGTCAACTCTGACCGATCAGGCCTGGCCCATCTTTCGAAAATCCCAGCTCACGATCTTTTCCGGCACGATGCGGAGCCACGCGTGCCGGCCGTCGTGCCCGAACGCGCCGCCGGCGTACTTGTCGCCGAAGAGCTGCTCCGGCACGACGAGCTCGTCGTTGGGCTCGCCGACGCGGGGCACCTCACCCACGATGTGAGCCGTCCCGGAGATCTCGACGCCGCGCAGCTCACCGAAGTCGTGACCCGTGTCGACGAGGACGCTCACCCGGGGCTCGCGCTCGATATCGGTCCAACGCTGGCTCTTCACGATGGAGGTGAGCCAGAGCGCCTCGCCGTCCCAGGCGAACCACAACGCACTGAGATGCGGCGCACCGTCGCCCTTCACCGAGGCCACCCGGCACGTCCGCTCCTCACGGAGGAACGCATCGCGCTCTTCGGGCGACATGGCGATCCGCCGCGAACGGCGCTGTTCCTTCATATGTTCCTTCCTGATGCCGCCCGGTGCGGCATTTTGCGTTGCGGACTACGTGCGACGGCCCCGTAGCCGTAGCGAGCGCGACGGCCCCGGACCGCAGATGGCCGATCGGCGACTGCTGCGCCGCGACCGTATGACGGCGAACCGTTCAGTCGACGACCTTGATCGCAGCCTTCGGGCAGGCCCTGGCCGCGGCCTCGACCTTTCCCCGCAGCTCCTCGGGGGGCTCCTCCTGGAGCACGTAGAGGAAATCGTCGTCCCGCACTTCGAACACCTCAGGGGCGGCCGCCATGCACAGGGCGTTGGATTCACACAGGTCGAAGTCGACGACAATTCGCATGCCGCAAATGTAGCGACCCCGGGCCGGGTACGTGAGGTTCGCCGAGCCTGGCGCCGAACCACCATCGCCATGGCCGTGCCATCCGACCCGGGATACGTCGCAGTTCCGGTACCGTGTCGCTCCACTACAGCACAGCGGGGTGACCATGATTCTCGAACGCAGTCAACACGGCCTGGTCCAGGTACTGACCCTGAACCGACCGGAAGCAGCAAATTCGCTGAACCCGGAGCTCCTCGACGCTCTCGGCCTGGCGTTCCATGAGATCGCGACCGATGACGCCACCCAGGTGGTGGTCCTCACGGGGGCGGGGGAACGGATCTTCTGCGCCGGCATGGACCTGCGGGCGTTCAGCGAGGGTGGCGGAGGCACGGGCCGCGAGCGAGACGAGTCGGCGCCGAAGTATGACGCCAAGAACCTCTCCCCCAAGCCCGTGATCGCCGCCGTCAACGGTGCCGCTGTCGGCGGTGGCTTCGAACTGGCGCTCTCCTGCGACCTCGTTGTCGCCGCCGAGACCGCCCGCTTCGGGCTGCCCGAGGTGAAGCGGGGCCTGATCGCCGGAGGGGGTGGCACGTTGCTCGGCACCCGGCTCCCCCTGTCGTTGGCGCTCGAAGTGGCGCTGACGGGCGAGCTCATTTCCGCCGCGCAGGCCGCGACCTGGGGGCTGGTGAACCGGGTGGTGCCGGCGGCAGAGCTGCTTGACGCCAGCCTTGCCCTGGCCGCCACCATCGCCGCCAACGGGCCGATCGCCATCCGGACGACAAAAGAGCTCGTGCGGAGAGCGGTGCTGGACGATCCCAAGCGTGGCTGGGCGACACCAGAGGAACTCACGGCCGTCTTCGGGAGCGAGGACGCCAAGGAGGGAGCGCAGGCCTTCATCGAGAAGCGCCAACCGAGCTGGAAGGGCCGTTAGCCGCCACTTGCGGCAAAAAGGTGTGACGATAGAACCCATGGAAACGAAACGAACGATCTTTGAGGGCTTTGAGGGCGTGCGCCTGGTAGCCGACGTCCGTGGGGATCCCGACGCGTGGCCCGTGCTCTTCCTCCATGGTGGCGGCCAGACCCGTTATGCCTGGGGTCGCACGGCAGAGATCGTGGCGGGTGAGGGCTGGCGCACCGTTGCCCTCGACTTGCGAGGCCATGGGGAGAGTGACTGGGCGCCCAATGGCGATTACTCCTTCACCTCGTTCTGTGCCGACACGCTCGCCGTCGTCGACGAACTTGGGAGGCCACCCGTCCTCGTCGGCGCCTCGCTAGGCGGCATGTCCGCCATGCTGGCCGAAGGGACGAGCGATCGAACGGTCTCATCCGGGTTGGTGCTGGTCGACATCACGCCGAAGGCCAACCCCGAAGGAATCGAGCGCATCCGCAGCTTCATGCAGTCCGGGCTCGACGGCTTCGCCACGCTCGAGGACGCGGCGGAGGCCATCGCCGCCTACACGCCGAACCGCGAGAAGCGGGTCAACCCGACGGGCTTGAAGAAAGTCCTCCGAGAACGCGAGGGACGTTGGTACTGGCACTGGGATCCGGCATTCATCGGTCGGGGCCGGACGGAAGTCGTCCCCGACCGCTTGGCCGGGCTGCTCGATGTGGCCATGAGCAACATCCATGTGCCGACCCTTCTCGTGCGCGGACTTCTCAGCGACGTCGTCACGGAGGAAGGCGCCGAGGAGTTCCTGGCCCGGATCCCCGGTGCCCGGATGGTGGGGGTGGAGGGGGCGGCGCACATGATCGCCGGGGACCGCAACGATGCCTTCTCCGACGCCGTGGTCACCTTCTTGGATGAAAGCGTCCGGCCTGCAATCTCGTAGGGGCGGCTACCGGCCGAGCACGATCACGCCGTCGCGGGCCAGTTGGGCCACCTCCTCCTCGGAGTAGCCGGCCAACTCCTGCAAGACGCTCGCGCTGTGTTCGCCGAACGCGGGCGGGCGACCATCGGTGCGGACGATGGCTGGCGACGCAGACAAGGGCGACCCTGGAAGCTTCACCGGCTGCCCCCGTAGTGGGACCTCGACGAAATACCCCCGCTGCGCCAACTGTGCATCCGCCACCAGGTCGGCTGCCGTGGCCGCCGGAAACGCCTCGATCCCGTCGGCCTGAAGCGCGACGGCCAGCGTGACCTTGTCCGCCGAGGACGTCCAGCGGGCGATGGACCGGTCGAGTTCGTCCCGGTGCGACAGGCGACTCGAAGCCAGGCGGAAGCGCTCGTCGTCGAGGCCCTCTGCCGCCGCCACCTTGATGAACCGTGCCCACTCGTCGTCAGTGGCAACCGCCAGCGCGATCCACTGGTCATCGCCGCGGCACGGGTAGACCCCATGCGGGCAGACATCGTTGCCCTGGTTGCCACGACGGGGTATGTCCTGCGCCGACACGGAGGACGCCAAGAGCTCCTCGCCACTCATGGCGCAGTACGCCTCGAGCTGGGAGAGGTCGTAGCGACCTCCCTTCCCGGTGGCATTTCGACGGCGTAGGCCATCCAGCGCCGCCAGTGTGCCCACGAGCCCACCCACTCCGTCGGGCAGGGTGTGGCCCAGACGGAGTGGTTCCCCACCCACGTAGCCGGTGCGCGACTCGATCGACGACGCCGCTTCGATCGTGGGCCCGTAGGAACGCCACGGCGACCACGGACCGGTGTCCCCGAATCCGCTCAGCGAGACGTAGACCAGCTCCGGATGGTCGGCCGACAATGACTCGTAGCCGAGGCCCAGTCGATCCATCACACCGGCCCTGTAGTTCTCGACCACGACATCCGCCCGAGCGGCCAAGGACCGTAGGACTTCCTTTCCCGCCTCGGTGCGCAGGTCGAGGACGACACTCTCTTTGTTCCGGTTCATCTTGTAATCGAAGAGGTAACCGACGAGAACGCCCTCGTCCGAATCGTCGGCATAATCCACCCTCGAGCGGGGACGTTCCACCCGGACCACCCTGGCTCCCAGGTCGGCCAAATTCCTGGTGGCGCTGGGACCGGCCCAGAACGCCGTGAGGTCGAGCACCAGGATCGGCGGGTCGCCGTCGAGCGGGAGGCCGGACGGTCCCGCCACGAGCGGTCGGCTATCGGCGGTGCGCTGGTGAGCCGAGATGATCTCCTGCAGGCCTTCCGGCGAAACGGGACCGTGACCGGGACCGGGCGCCGCGGGAATCGGGGGTGAACCCGTTGCCAGCACCGGACTTCCCGGCATCCGACCCCTTGCGCCTTCGACGGTGATGGACTCCCAAAAGCCCCTCTCGGCCAGCTGCGGATTGGCCAGGACCTCGGTCGTCGTGGCCACCTTGGCGCACGGAAGTCCGGCCGCCTGCAGGATCGCCACCACCTCCGGCGCATCTCGTTCGGCGAGCCAGGGCAGCAGCACGGCATCGAGCTCATCGCGATGCTGTGTGCGGGCAGCCGGTGTGGCGAACCGGGGGTCACTGAGGATCTCGGGCCGACCGATGGCGATCGACAATTGATCGAACTCGGCATCGAGCGCCACGCCGAGCGACACGTGGCCCCCCCGGCAGGGCAGCACGGTCAAGGGGTAGACCTCGGTATAGCGACCGGTCCTCGTACGGACCGCGCCGACGCCCAGTCGGGAAAACGTGGATTGGTGCATGCTCAACATCGCGGCCATCACGCTGACGTCGATATGGCTGCCCCGGCCGGTCCGCTGCCGGAGAATGGAGCCCGCCTGCACGGCCATCGCCGCCGTGTACCCCCCGACGTAGCCGCACAGGTTGACCGGTCCGCACAATGGCTCACGGGACGGATCTCCCGTGATGTAGAGGTACCCGCCGGCGGCCCATTCGGCCAGCGACCCACCGCGCCACGCGGCATAGGGGCCCGCCGTCCCATAGGAGCTCGTGGTGACGTGCACGGCACCGGGGTTCAGCTCGCGCACCCCGTCCGCGTCGAGTGGCCCCAGGTAACGACCGCGGTCGAACGACGTGACGACGACATCCGAGGCGCGCACCACCTCATGGAGCGTGACGGGGTCGGCTCCGGCGGCCGCAACCACCCATTTGTGCGGATCGAGGTAGGCGCCGAGCCAATCGGTGGCCGTGTGCCGTGCGCCAGCGTGGGACTCGGAGCGCGGCTCCGGATACGACACGACATAAGCTCCGCCCAGGGCAAGCAGGCGCGTGCAGAAGCGACCCGCCACGTCACGGCTCAGGTCCGTTACCAACATCGGCCGAGCTCCTCTTGAGTGCGGGTCCCCACGTACGGCGCACCACATTAGGCCGCGCCACGACGCGCGAGGCTGACGTTGGCTGTCGCTGCCCCGCTCCGGCCCGGCCAAGGGCTGAGGCTTACGCCGCCGGCCCGGTCTCTCGGGGTGTGACCGCGAACGTCAACGTCGACGTGGCCACATAGAGGTTGTCCGCACCGAGGTCGTGCACGTCCACCCGTACGACGGCACTCCTCCTGCCACGGCGCAGGATGTGGGCCACGGCACGCACCGGTCCGACCCGAGCTCCCGCGAGGAAGCTGACCTGCATCTCGCTCGTGGCGTTGCGCAGGTAGGCCTTCTCCCCGCGCTGGAGCGACACGCCGGCGACCATGTCGATCAGCGTGGCCAGGAGGCCGCCCTGGAGGACGCCCGAACTGTTCACGACCCGCGGCGTGACCTCCATCTCCATGGCCCAGTCGGCGCCGTCAACCACGACGTCCTTCCAGCTGAAAGCTTCGAAGGCGTGGCTGGCGGCCAACTCGACGCGAGCGGTCGTCTGTGTCGCCGGCTGGCCGTCCGGAGCCGCAGAAGGAGGGCTCACGGGGTGACCATCACTTCGGGCTCTTGGGCCCGAAGCGGATGGCGCCGTCGATCCGGATCACTTCGCCGTTGAGGTAGGAGTTCTCGATGATGGACTGCACCAGCTGGGCGTACTCGACCGGTTTGCCCATGCGCTTGGGGAACGGGATGGCGGGGGCCCAGTAGGCCTCCACCGCCTCGAGGTCGTTCCCGTAGGCAGGCGTGATGAACGTCCCCGGGGCGATGGTCATCACCCGGATGCCGACCACGGCCAGATCACGCGCGGCGGCGATCGTCAACCCGATGACGCCTGCCTTGGCGGTGGCATAGGCCACCTGGCCGATGGTCCCCTCGTAGCCGGCGATCGAGGCCGTGTTGATGATGACGCCGCGCTCGCCGTCCTCCAGGGGCTCCGACTTGGAGATCGCGGCGGACGCCAGGCGCAGGACGTTGAACGTCCCCACCAGATACGGGTCGATCACATTGCGGAAGTCCTCGAGCGAGTGCGGCGTCCCGTCGGCCTTCAGGGTCCGACCTCCCCCGCCGAACCCACCGTGGACTGCTACCGAGATCCGCACCGGCCCCATGCTGGCTGCCTGGTCGAGCGCTTCCTGCACGCTGGACTCGCTCGTGATGTCGGTCTTGACGAACTTGACCGAGTCGCCCAACTCCTTGACCATCGCCTCGCCCTTTTCGGTCGCCACGTCGGCGATGACCACCTTCGCCCCGGCGGCGACAAGCCGGCGTACGGTCGCACCACCCAGGCCGCCGGCGCCCCCGGTCACTATCGCTGATGCACCACTGATCTCCATGCGACTCCCCTGTCTCTTTGCGTGAACGGTGAACCGGGCTCGGTCGGGCCAGGTTGCCCGATCCCCGTAGCAAGGGCCCCGTTGACTCCCTGGTCGGCGGCCACACTAGACGACGCCGAGCGGGCACAACCATGTGGCTCCCCGGGCCAAATGCCCTACTATTTGCCAGAGATCTATTTGCCAGAGATCTATTTGCCAGAGACGCACTCGGAGACGCACTGACCACGAGGGGACGCACGATGCGGTTCAATCACATGGAGCTGACCTTCGCCCGGGGCGCATTGGACGAGGAGACCCGAGCCGACATCGACCGCTTCTACGGCGACGTCCTCAATTGGCGGTGTAGCCCCTATGAGCTGTTCGGACAACCCGGCCATCTGTTGGTTCCCGACGAGGGACAGTTCATCCTGCTCATGGAGGTGGACGAGCCGATCCATTCCCCGAGCTACGACCACCTCGGCCTCCTGATGGACACCCGGGAGGAGGTCGACGACGTGCTCGAGGCCTGCCAGCGCTACCAGGAGAAGGACGATCGCCTGCAGCTCAAGCTGTTCGATGACATCGTCACGCCCACCGTCACCCAGCGCGCCTTCTACGTGAGGTACCTCCTCCCCATCTGGTTCGACGTCTGCGCGCTCGAGTACCCGCCAGGGGCCGAGCCGGCGAGGCGCTGGCGCTTCATCGAGGGGTAGCCCACCCAGCCCCATCGAGGGCGCCGCGAACGCAGGGACACCCCATCGTTCCCGCAGTACGGTTGGGGTGCGACGGGGTGATGCGTTCGTGCACCGGGCGGTGGTTTCGCCCACCGGGCAACCGGACGAGCATGGCCGCGGGCGGGGCCGTAGCTGGGAAAGCAGGAGGGGAAGACCCAATGGTCGAAGATTGGTCAGCAGGAGCGACGATCGGGGGGAGACCCATTCCGGCCCTGCCGGACATGGCACGCCTTCGGGCTGAGCGGTACGCCAAGATCCAGGACCAGCTCGAGGCCCAAGGGGTCGACGGGTTGGTGCTCCTGGGTTCGGCGGGCGTGGCCCACACGACCGGGGCCGACGCACCGGGCGAGGACGCCGGCAAGGCCGGCCTGTTCCGGGCCGTCAGCGTCGTGCTGCGCGGCCAGAGCTCCCCCCACCTCTACACGCCCTTCCTGGACGGGGTGCCGCCCGAGTTCCCGGCCGATCACGTGCATGGCCCGCTCTTCCCCGACCTCGACGACGGGATCCACGAGCTCGTCGACGCGCTGAGCGCGTACTTTCCCGCGGGGGCCCGCCTCGGAGTCGACGAGCAGACCCACCCGATGCTGCGTGCGCTCGATCGGTTCGAATGGAGCGACTCGAGCGCGGTGCTCGGTGCGGCCAAGATCATCAAGACCCCCGACGAGGTATCCGCGATCCGCGAGGCACAGCGGATCACCGAGCAGGCGATGGAGAGCGCACGCGAGGCGCTGCGCCCTGGCATGCGCCAGACGGAGCTGAGCGGCATCTTCCTCCGGCGTATCTTCGAGTTGGGTGCGACGGCCAACGCCATCGACCCCATCTGGCAGGTCATGACCGCAACGAAGGCCGAGGGGCCGTGGACCACCCATGGCGACCTGGCCTACCCCATCTCGACGACCGATCAGATCCTGCGTGAAGGCGACGTCATCTGGGTCGACGCCGGGATCTGCCACCGGGGCTACGCCTCTGACTTCGGACGCACGTGGATCACGAGCTCGCACCTGAACCTGACCGAGCGGCAGAGGTCGCACTTCGAGCGCTGGTGTTCGATCGTGGCCGCCGCACGCGACATCCTCAAGCCGGGCGTGTCCGCCCTCGAGCTCGGACGAGCCGCCATTGCGGCCAACGATGGCGTGAAACCCTGGATGGAGCACTTCTACCTGGCCCACGGCATCGGGACCGACAGCGCCGAGATGCCCCTCATCGGAACCGATCTGGGTGAGGGCTTCGACGGATCGCTGATCATGGCCCCCGGCATGGTCCTCGTCTTCGAACCGGTCATCTGGGATGAGGGATACGCCGGCTACCGGTCCGAGGACATCGTGGCCGTCACAGATACCGGCTGGGCGCAGCTCAGCGGGCTGCGTTACGACCCCTTCGAGGTGGTCGCATGACCGGGACCATGGCCCTCGAGGACGGCGCACGCGTCGATTTCACCCGGCTCCGGCAGGAGCGCCGTCGTCGGGTGTTCGACGCGGCGGGGAGTGCCGGGCTCGATGCACTGGTTCTCGGCCGTCCCGGCAATGTCCGCTACGCCACCGGGGCCCGTCAGCTGTGGCGTTCCGGGGCCAACCCCTTCGCCCCCTTGTGCGTCGTCATAGCGAAGACGGGCCGGATCCACCTCCTCTCGACCTGGGACGACGGCATCCCGCCCGAGATCGGCCACGACGATCTCTACGGCATGTTCTGGGACCCGGCCCACCTGATCGCGGCGCTGGCGGGTATTCCCGGCCTGTCCGAGGCCCATCGCGTCGGCACGGACTCGCTTACGCCCTTCTTCGGGCAGGTACTGGCCGACCTCGTGCCCAACTTCGAGCTGGTCGACGCCACAGGGATCCTGGCCGGGTTGCGGGCCGACAAGACGGCTGATGAGCTGGCGTGCCTGCAGATGGCGCTGACCCTGGCCGAAGCGGGGCTGGCCGCCCTCGAAGACGCACTTGCGCCTGGGATCTCCGAGCGCGACCTCCTCGGCGTCTACGTGGAGACCGTGGCCGCGCTCGGGGCGCCCACGCCCCCGAGCGAGAGCGTCGTCTTCGCCACCCCACGCGTCGGCCCGGTCCACTTCCGCTACCTGGCCAGCGACCGCATCATCACCAGGGGCGAGCTCGTCGTCCTCTCCCCCGGCGCCCTCTACGCGGCGTACGAGGGTGGCGTGGCCCGCACCAGGACGGCCGGTGCCTCACCTTCACTGGGGGCCATCGCATTGGCCGACCGGTGCCGCCGGGCGACCGACGCGCTCGTCGCGGCATGCAGGGCCGGCAACACGGGTGCCGACCTCTACCGGGCCTGGGAGTCGACCGGCGAACGGCCGGCGGAGATCGCGTTGGCCTTCGGGATGGGCATCGGCACGGAGATGCCGATGATCGGCTTCGGGCGGAGCGCCGGCATCACCCTCCACGAAGGAGCGGTCCTGAGCGTCCAGGCGTGGGTGAGCGAGGAGGGCGTCGGCGGGTGCTTCGAACGAGAAATGCTACGCATCGGGGGGAGCGGCCCCGAGATCCTGACCCGGAGTGAGAGGTAATGAGCGTCACCGACCGGCCCGAGGTCGATTTCGATCTGTTCTCCGAGGAGTTCGCCCAGAACAGGCACGAGGAATGGGCGAAGATGCGGGCCCGGTGCCCGGTGGCCCACAACACCCGGTACGGCGGGTTCTGGGCCGTGAGCGGCTACGACGAGGTGGTGGCGGTGTCCCGTGACCACGCGACATTCTCTTCGAAGTACGAGGAGAACGCACCCGATGGGATTGACTACATCGGCATCATGGGGGTCCCCCGCGTGTCGGGCGTGCCATCAGCACAAATTTCCGAGAAAGAGGGGCCGACACACGTCGCGCTCCGCCGTTTGTTGAACCCGTTCATGCTGCCGCCCGCGGTGGCCGCGTACCGGCCCTTCGCCGAGCAGTGCGCCACCTGGCTCCTGGATCAGAAGATCGCGGACGGCCACATGGACATGGTCACGGACTTCACCAATCCGCTGCCGGCAATCCTCACCATGAAGATGATGGGCCTTCCGTGCGAGAGCTGGCCGTACTACGCCGAGGTGTTCCACGCGGTCAATGCGTACTCGGCCGACACGGAACAATTCGCCCGTTCGATGACGCTGATGGACGACATGAATATCGAGCTCCTCGAGCTGGCCGACGTGCGCCGCCACCATCCGCAAGAGGACATCATCTCGAAGCTGGCGGCCATGGAGATCGAGGACGGCCGCAAGCTGACCGACAAAGAGCTTCTCGGCGCCTTTCGCAACCTGATCGCCGGTGGCCTCGACACCACGACCTCGCTGACCTCGCTGTCCCTCCTCCACCTCGACGCCCACCACGACCTGCGTCAGCGGCTCATCGACGAGCCCGACCTGTTGGCTCCCGCCACCGAGGAGTTCCTCCGGTTCACCTCGGTCAACGAATTCCTCAGCCGCACCGTGACCAAGGACGTGGAGCTGGGCGACCAGAAGCTGTGCCGGGGCGACTACCTCGTCTTGAGCTGGCTGTCGGCCAACTTCGACGAGAAGGTCTTCGAGCGGCCCGACGAGGTGATCCTGGACCGCTCCCCCAACCCCCACATGGCCTTCGGTGTCGGCCCCCACCGCTGCATCGGCATGCACATCGCACGCTCACTCTTCGAAGTGATGATGCGCGAGGTGCTGGCGCGCATCCCCGACTACGTCGTGGACCGCGGGGCCACCGACTTCTACTCCGGCAACCCTGAACTCGCCGGAGTGGTCGCCATGCCCGTGACATTCACGCCGGGAAAGCCGGTGGGAGTCGAGCGGCCCTTCTGAGCTCATTGCGCCGTTCGCTGCGGCGTCAGCGGCGTTCTCTGCGGCGTCGGCGGCGTTCTCTGCGGCGTCCGCGCCCTTGTCGGCGGCATCCGGCGGTGCCGTCAGTCTTCTCCCGCCCGCCGCAACAGTTCACGTGCGGCCTCTGACCCGTCCAGCAGGCGATTGGTGCGATACGCGGTGCGCCAGCCCTCGGGCGTACGCACCAGCTCCCAGCGGTTCACCGCCACGCGCCAGACCTCGAAGCCGCCGTCGCCGTGCCGGAACACTCGCGAGTAGCAGGTGGCGACGGCTCGATGCCCGTCTATGCGGATGTGCGGCACGCCCACCACATGCGCCGCTCCGCCGGCGATCAGCTGCTGATGGAAGCTTCCCTCCACCATGCCGGCGATCTCCGCGCGGCCTCGCCATACCGCCGAATCCGTGTCGTAGACACCGTCCTCGGTCCAGATTGCTGCGGCGGCCTCACTCTGCCCACTGTCCACCGCGGGCCCGTAGGCGCTGATCAGCCGGACGATCTCGCGCTCGTCTTCGAGCACACGCAGCGTCTCGGACATCCGCAACAGTTCCTCGTCCACTTGTGCCATGGCGTTCTCCCCTCATCTCGGCTTCCCGGCTCGAGTACGTCCGTGTCACCGTTGCACAGATCCGAGAGGTGTGCGCCTCGTCCACGCGTTAGCGTGCCCGACGGCACCATCATCCGGGCGCCCCCATCGCGGGCCCCGATCACAAGATCTGGGGGAGACACATGGCAAAAGAGCGAAGAGTGGCGCTGGTAACCGGCGCCAGCCGCGGCGTGGGCCGGGCCATCGCCATCGAACTGGCGAAGGTCGGATTCGACGTCGCCGTCACGGCACGCACGGTCCAAGAGGGCAGCGGCTTTGACATCGGCCACGACGGCACGGTGCGTGGCCTGCCGGGCAGCGTCGAGAACACGGCGGATGCGGTGCGCGAGCTGGGTCAAGAGGCGCTCCCGGTGCGCATGGACCTGGCTGACCCGCTCTCGATCGGCCTCGCCGTCGGCCAGGTGCTCGAGGCCTGGGGCCACGTCGATGTCCTGGTCAACAACGCCATCT
>ODAK010000818.1_pt1 | contig 35408 bp, 27 predicted proteins | sample 1539591 | NCBI WGS metagenome assembly ODAK01 (sample SAMEA3539303, study PRJEB22396) | soil metagenome | biome: tundra; feature: field; material: soil | place: USA | collected 2010-05 | depth 0.15 m | reverse complement strand
CGGCGGCCGGCCCGGCGACACCGAGGGCGGCGGCTTCATCCGCGGTTTCGAGTTCTGGGGCCGGATGTCCGGGGTCGCGCCGCTGATCGGCATCACCTCCGGCCGCTGCTTCGCCGGCAACGCCTCGGTGCTGGGCTGCTGCGACGTCATCATCGCCACCAGGGATTCGACCATCGGCATGGGCGGCCCGGCGATGATCGAGGGCGGGGGCTTGGGGATTTTCCGCCCCGAGGAGATCGGTCCGGTCTCGATCCAGGAGCCGAACGGCGTCATCGACATCGTCGCCGAGGACGAGGCCGACGCGGTGCGCATCGCCAAGCAATACCTGTCCTATTTCCAAGGGCCGCTGGCCGACTGGACCGCGCCCGACCAGCGCCGCCTGCGGGGCGTGATCCCGGAGAACCGCCTGCGCGTCTACGATATCCGCGAGCTGATCGGCATTCTCGCCGACGAGGGCTCGGTGCTGGAGATCCGCCCGAAGTTCGGCCAGACCATGGTGACGGCGCTGATCCGCATCGAGGGCCGTGCCGTGGGCGTCATGGCCAACAATCCCAAGGTGCTGGGCGGCGCGATTGATTCCGACGGCTCCGACAAGGCCGCGCGCTTCCTGCAGGTCTGCGAGGCCTACGACATCCCGGTTCTGTCGCTGTCGGACACGCCGGGCATGATGGTCGGGCCGGAGATCGAGAAGACCGCCCTGGTGCGCCACTGTTCGCGCCTGTTCATCATCGGGGCGAACCTGACCGTGCCGCTGCTCAGCGTCATCCTGCGCAAAAGCTATGGCCTCGGCGCCATCGCCATGACCGGCGGGTCCTATCAGGCCTCGATGTTCGCCGTCTCCTGGCCCACCGGCGAGTTCGGCGGCATGGGGCTGGAGGGCTCGGTCAAGCTGGGCTACCGCAACGAGCTGGCGGCCATCGCCGACCCGACCGAGCGGCGCGCCCGTTTCGACGAGATGGTCGCCCGCGCCTATGCCGGCGGCAAGGCGCTGAACCGCGCCACCACCTATGGCATAGACGACGTGATCGACCCCGCCGAGACCCGCGCCTGGATCATGGGCGCGTTGCGCGCCATGCCGCCGCCGACGCCGAGGGCCGAAAAGAAGCTTCGCTGGATCGACGCGTGGTGATATCGCGGCGGTAAGAACAAGACTTGGCACCTGCGGAGACGGCGATGCGAACGAAGGCGACACTGACCGCAGCCGCCGTGGCCCTGGCGCTCGGCGCGGCGGGCGCGGCGCTGGCCGCCGACATGGCCGGTGTCATCCAGGCCCGCCAGACCCACTACAAGGCGATCGGCGCGGCCTCCAAGGGCATCTATGACGAGCTGAACAAGCCGACGCCCCAGGCCTCGGTCATCCAGGGCTATGCACATCAGCTCGATACGCTGGCGCCGCAGATCCCGTCCTGGTTCCCGGTCGGCAGCGGGCCGGAGGCCGGGGTGAAAACCAAGGCCAAGGCCGAGATCTGGAGCCAGCCGGCCGCCTTCAAGACCGCCGCCGATAGCTTCGCGGTCGCGGCGCACCATTTCGCCGCCACCGCGGCCGGCGGCGATATCGGCGCCATCCGCGCGGAATACCCGACTCTGACCAAGGCCTGCGGCAGCTGCCACACCCAGTTCCGCGCCAAGGCACCGGGGTAGGCCGCATTTCGGCCCCGGAGGCAGACAAGGCGCGGGTCAGGATCTGGGACGGACCGACGCGTCTCAGCCATTGGCTGATCGTCGTGCTGTTCGCCGCGCTGTGGTGGACGGGCGAGACCGAGCAGTTGGACCTGCATCGCGACGCCGGTTTCATCCTCCTGGGCATGGTCATCTTCCGCCTGATCTGGGGCGTTGTCGGCGGCTCGACCGCGAGATTCTCCGACTTTCTGCACGGCCCAAGGGCGATCGGCGCCTATGCGACCGATCTGATCCGTGGACGGATAGACCGCTCCGTCATCGGCCATAATCCGCTCGGCGGATGGAGCGTCGCGGCCATGCTGGCGCTGCTGGCGGCGGAACTGACGCTCGGCCTCTTTACCGTGGACATCGACGGCGACCAGCCGGGGCCGCTGGCCAGGTTGATCAGCTACGACCAGGGCCGCACGGTCGCCCAATGGCACCAATGGGTGTTCAATGGCCTGCTCGCCCTGATCGGCCTGCACCTGGCCGCCATCGCCTTCCATGCCGTCGTCAAGCGCGACAACCTGATCGGCCCCATGCTCACCGGCGCCAAACGCCACGCCGGCGACGCCGCGCCGATGCGGCCGGCGCCGATGTGGCGGCTGGCGGTGGCGGTCTTGGTGTCGGCCGCCATCGTCTGGCTGATCGTCCGCGGATAGGGAACCCTCTCCCCCGCTGTTCGCGGGGGAGAGGGGAGGGTGAGGGGGACGTCGATGCCGCGCAGTGAGTTGACAGACCGGGCGCGGGCCCTGCGAGTCGATCAGACCCGCGTCGAAGCGCAACTCTGGGCGCGGCTGAGAAACCGCAAGCTTGGCGGTTGGAAGTGGAAACGGCAGGTTCCGCGCGGCTCATATATCGTCGACTTCCTCTGCGCGGATGCCGGATTGGTGGTCGAACTGGATGGCGGTGTGCATCTCGGCTCGGTAGCCTACGACGATACACGCACGCATTACCTTGAGAGGCTTGGTCTGACGGTGCTTCGATTTCCCAATCGCGAGGTGACGGAGAGCTTGGATGGCGTCTGTGACGCCATCTTCACCGCCTGCGGCGGCGAAGCCCCTCACCCTTCCCTCTCCCCGCAAGATGCGGGGCGAGGGTCTTAGTATGAACCTCTACGCTCTTCTCCAGTCTCGCTTTCCAGCCGACCGGTCGGCGCCTTGCCTGTTGCTGCCGGATGGCGACGATCTCAGCTATGGCGCGCTTGAGGACGGAGTTGGGCGGCTGGCGGCGCTGCTCCTGGCCAAGGGGGTCGGCGTCGGCGACCGGGTGGCCGCCCAGACGGCCAAAAGCCCGCAAGGCCTGATGCTCTATCTGGCGAGCTTACAGATCGGGGCGGTCTTCCTGCCGCTCAACCCCGCCTATACGGCGTCGGAGATCGCCTATTTTCGCCAGGACGCCGAACCGGCGCTCTTCGTCACCGAGGCGGGCGAACTGGCGCGCGAAGCCGAGGCGTTCAGCCCACGAACCATCATTCACGACAGCCAGCCAGGCGCCCTTGCCGCCCTGGTCTATACCAGCGGCACGACCGGGCGCGCCAAGGGCGCCATGCTCAGCCATCACAACCTGGCGTCCAACGCGCTGGCCCTGCAGACCGCCTGGGGCTTTTCCGGCGGCGACGTGCTTCTGCATGCTCTGCCGATATTCCACGTGCACGGACTGTTCGTCGCCATCCATTGCGCGTTGCTCAGCGGCGCGCCGATGTTGTGGCTGCCCCGCTTCGAGGAGGACGCGGTCCTGACCGCCCTGCCCAGGGCCACGGTAATGATGGGGGTGCCGACCTTTTACGGCCGCCTGCTCGCCGACCCACGCTTTACGGCCGAGGCGGCCGCGCATATGCGCCTGTTCATCTCCGGTTCCGCGCCGCTTCTTGAGAGCCCATTCGACCCTTTCGAGGCGCGCACCGGCCAACGCATCCTCGAGCGCTACGGCATGAGCGAGGCTCAGATGATCACCACCAACCCGCTTCAGGGCGAGCGTCTGGCCGGCAGCGTCGGTTTTCCCCTGCCTGGCGTGGCCTTGCGCATCGCTGGCGGCGCCCGGACCGGCGTGGTCGAGATCACCGGCCCCAGCGTCACATCCGGCTATTGGCGCAACGCGGAAAAGACCGCCCAGGCCTTTACCGCCGACGGCTTTTTCATCACCGGCGATGTCGGCCGGCTGGATGCGGAGGGGCGGCTGTGGCTGTCCGGCCGCGCCAACGACCTGATCATTTCCGGCGGGCTGAACGTCTATCCCAAGGAGATCGAGCTGGTGCTCGACGAGCTTGCCGGCGTGACCGAAAGCGCCGTCATCGGCGTTCCGCATGCGGATTTCGGCGAGGCGGTGGTCGCGGTGATCGCCGGCGCGGGCGACGAGACGGACATCATCGGCGCCTGCCGCGAGCGGCTGGCCGCATTCAAGACGCCCAAGCGGGTGATGTTTGTCGACGACCTGCCCCGCAACGCCATGGGCAAGGTGGAGAAGGCGGCCCTGAGGGGGCGCTACGCGACCCTGTTCGACTAGCGCAAAGAAAAAGGGCGCGCCGGTTAAGGCGCGCCCTTGAGATTTGGCTTCCGGCCCGAAGGCTAGAAGAACTTGTAGCGCACTTCGACACCGAAGGTGCGCGGCGCGACGAGTTCGTAGACGTTGACCTCGTTGAGTCCGGCCGCGACTGTCGTGTGCGTGCTGTTGGTGCCCAACAGGCCCGCGCCGCCGCTGCCGTTGGTGTATTGGGCGGTGTTGAAAACGTTCCTGACATAGGCGATGACTTCATACTTGTCGTGATCGCCCGACCAGGTCCCGCGGATGTCGAAGTCATCCCAGGCTGGGGCGGCGTCGTAGTTGCGCCGGAACACCGTCCCGTATTGCACATCGCGCCAAGAGTAGGATCCCGCGAGGGTCAGATTGCCGGGATCGAAGTGCCAGGTGTAGGCGCCGCTGACGGCCACCTTGTTACGCGGCGCATTGGGCAAGGCGTCGCCCTTGACGCTCTGGTCGCGCGTGCCCAACGGGCTCTGCCCAGGGAACGGCCTGGCGCCCGGCTGCACCGCATTCGGATCGTTGGTATCGACCTCGCAGAACGCGCCCTTGCTTGGAATGAAATTGGCACCAACAAAGGTTCCGGTGCAATTGGTCAGCACCTGCGTGTAGTCCAAGGAATAGCTCAGGCTGAAGAGCAGGTCTTGGACCGGGGTCCAGGTGCCCTCGAACTCAAACCCGGTCGATTGCGCTTTCGGCACGTTGACGAAGGTCGACTGGGTAACGCCGCCGTTGGCGACGGAGATCGGCAGCTGGAAGTTCTGGTAGTCATAGTAGAAGAGCGCCGTGTCGATCGAGATCGTACGACCGAAGCTCTGCTTGTAGCCGATTTCGTAGGAGTTGAGGAACTCGGGCCCCACTTCGGGACTTGCGCTGACGTAGCCGGCGTTGAACGTCAGATCCTCGTACCCACGGCCGTAGCGGGCATAGACGAAGATGTCGTTGGTCGGGGTCCACTCGATCCCCGCGCCGCCGGTCACGGCGTTCGAACTGTCACCCAGGTTGCGGTAGACGATCCCGTTGGCGTGCGTGACGCCGATGCTGGTGACGCCCTTGGCGAGAGGCCCGGCGAAGCAGGACGCCGGATTGCCGGTCGGGCAGGTCAGAGAAGTCGTCACGTCCAGGGACGGCGTCGCGGCGCCGAAGAACGGTGAGAATCCATCGATGAGGCCGCTGCTGAAGGCGACGTAGCGGGCTGATTCATTGCCGTACTTGTGGTCGTTCGTGTAGCGGATGTTGCCGCTGACCTTGAGCTGGTCATTGATCTTGTAGGAGACCTGCGCGTAGCCCGCCTCGCTGTCATCGCTGATCTTGTAGCCCTGATAGAACAGATAGTTGTGCGGGTTGGCGGCGGCGGGCGCAAAGGTCGCGAGGCTCAGGATCGGATGGCCGAACTGAGGCTGGAAGGGCGCCGCGGCCGAAATCGGGTTGCCGTATTGCTGGTGATAGAAGAAGGCGCCCGCCGTCCATTGGAACGGGCTGGCGGTGGTCGACTGGAACGAGAACTCGTCCGAACCCCAGTGGTCGTATTCCTGATACATCAGGTCGACCAATGGATTGATGACAAGCCGGTTCGTTGGCCCGGTTCCGGGAAGGGTGAACGAGGTGACGTCGGTGTCCGGCTCCGAGAAGTTCAGCGAGTAGTTGTAACCCTGTTCGCCGACGATGTTCTTAAAGTCGAAGGTCGGGAAGTGGTAGATGAAGTTGGCCTGGATGCCGTTGTACCCGCCCAGATGCACGGTTCGCGGCAGAATGGCGACGAACTTCGGACTGGGATTGCCGTTGGCGATCGCCGGATTATCGAAGATGCCGGGAACCGCGAAGGTGGTGTTGATCGGCGCGATATCGCCGGGATTGCGGCCGGCCGCCGCTGGCAGCCCAAGCGCCGGATTCGAATAGCCGTAGTTCGGGTTCACGAACAGCCCGGCGCCGGGGAAGCCGTTGGCGTCCGTCAGGTTGGTCTCGTCGTAGTGCCCGTTCACATAGCCTCCGCGGGCGCCGGCGTCGCCGCGGTCGTTCCAGCCCGAGTAGAAGCCACGCACGAATAGATCGGCGTTGGCGCCGATCTTCAGATCGGCCTGGCCCTCGATGTAATACTCATGGAGCTCGTTGCCCTCTGTCGGGCCGGCCAGGTTCTTGTAATAGCCAATGCTCTGATTGTGGTCATAGCCGGAGACGCGCACGTCCAGGCCCGGCAGAACCGGTCCGGAGGCCGCCGCTTCGACGTTCAGGACCCCGTAATTGCCGACCGTGCCGCGCACCTCGGCGTAGGGCGTGTCGGTCGGACGCACCGAGATCATGTCGATGGAGCCGCCGGCGGCGTTACGTCCGCCAACATTCTGGGGACCGCGCTCGATCTGCTCCTGCGACAGGAACAGCGACGATTTGTCGAGCTGATAGGGCGAATAGACGAAGAATTCGTCTTCGTAGGCGGTCACGCGCGAATCGTCGGTGACGCTGATCGACTGGCGTCCGACGCCGCGGATATAGGCGTGCACGTTGCCCGGATCATAGACGAAGCCTGGCGCGAAGTTGGTGACGTCCTGCACGGTCGAGATGCCGATCCGGTCGCGGGACGCGCTGGTGAACACCGAGACGGCAACCGGGACCTTTTGCAGGCGGGTCTGGCGGTGTTCGGCGGTGACGATAACGTCAGCCCCACCCGACCCTTCCGAACTGGCGGCCGGCGCGGCGGGGGCCGCCGTCTGCGCCAGAGCTGGCGCGGCGGTAGCGGCTAGCGCGACGACGGAAGCGCCCATAATGAGCACGCTCCGCAAATGCGAAGTGTCAGACATACGGTATTTCCTCCCCTGGCGGCAGACCTTCCCGTATGGGATCGGCCGGCGGCTTGCTGCCCCCACGACGCCCGAACAACGCCGTGAAACGCGAGTTAGTGGAACTCCACCAACGTTGGGGTGACGGTTTCATTACAGGGTCGCAACGTAAACCGGGCATCTGTAACTGAACGCCGATAATGTGAGCTTTTCTGTGGACTGTGTCTTTGGCGCAATGGTTTTGCGCCGTCAGGGTTGTCGCGGCTTGACAAGCCTCGCTGTTCGCCGTTCGCCGGTCTGGCCGAATGGCGGCCCCAGCCCGGGCGGGCATGGGCGCGTCCCTCGTCTCTCAGCGCAAAGAAAAGGGCGCGCCGGTCAAGGCGCGCCCTTCCAGGAGACTTGGCTTCCGGCCCGAAGGCTAGAAGAACTTGTAGCGCACTTCCACGCCGAAAGTGCGCGGCGGCGCCAGCTCATAGCCGCTGACATAGTCCAGGCCCGCCGCGTTGCTGGTGTGCGAGGTGGCATTGCCCAGAAGGCCTTGGCCGGCCGCGCCCACGTTATATTGCAGCGAGTTGAAGGCGTTCTTCACGAAGCCGATGACCTCGTACCGGTCGTGGTCGCCGCTCCAGGTCGCCCGGAAATCGACGTCATCCCAGGACGGCGCGATGTTGTAGAAGCGGTTGAACACGTTGCCGACCTGGGTATCGCGCCAGACGTAGGAACCGCCAAGGGTCAGATTACCCGGATCGAAGTGCCAGGTGTAGGCGACGTCGACGGCGAGCTTGTTCCGCGGCGCATTGGGCAGCGGATTGCCGCTCACGCTTTGCAGGGTGGTTCCCCCAATCGGACGCGCGCCGCGCGCGATGGCGGCCGGATCCTGGGTATCGACAAGGCAGAGATTGCCCGCCGGCGTGATGCCGGTCGAGGCCGCCTGGTGCGCCGCGGCCACCGAGCAGCCGGTCAGGATAGCGGTGTAGTCGTACGAGTAGGTGCCAGTGATCAGCAGGTCGCGGATCGGGTTCCAGACGCCTTCAAGTTCGACGCCGGTCGATTCCGCCTTGGGGGCGTTGATGAACTGACCTTCGAGAATGCCGTTCACCGAGACGGTGATCGGCAGCTGGATGGCGTCGTAGTCATAGTAGAACGCGGCGATATCGATCGAGAAGGTGTGCCCGAAGCTCTGCTTGTAGCCGACTTCGTAGGAGTTGATGTACTCCGGCGCCACTTCGGGTCCGCTGCTCACCGGACCGGCGTTGAAGGACACGCCTTCGTAGCCGTGACCGTAACGGGCATAGACGAAGATGTCCCTGGTCGGTGTCCATTCGAGGCCGGCGCCGCCGGTGACCGCGTCCGAAGACCCAGACAGCGAGCGGGTGGCGAGGCCGGTGACCGGGCTGATCACGCCCATGGTTTTGACGCCCTTGGCAAGCGGGCCGCCATTACAGTTTTGGGCGTTGCCGCTCAGGCAGGTCGCGGCGGTCGTTTCGTCCACGGACGGCGTGAAGGCGCCGAACGCGCCCTGATAGAGGTCGATGAAGGTCGAGTTGAACGCGACATCGCGGTCCGCCTCGGTCCCCCACTTCTGGTCCGCCGTATAGCGGACGTTGCCGACGATCTTGAAGTCATCGGTGAGCTTGTAGGAGACCTGTGCGTAGCCCGACTCGTCCTGCGAGTTGAAGGTGTAGTTCTGGACGAACAGGTTGCGCAGCGGGTTCGGCGCAGCCGCTGTCGCGCCCAGTGGGTTGAAGCCCGCCGCCGCCAGGCTGTTCAGCGTGATGGGATTGGCCAACTGAGACTGGCCCAGCGCCCTCGTGTTGATCGGGTTGCTGTAATGCTGGCGGAAGTAGAAGCCGCCGATGGTCCACTGCAGCGGATTGGAGTCTGTCGACTGCAGCGAGACTTCCTGGCTGCCGAAGGCGTCGTTCTCGACATAGTTCAGATCGACCGTCGGGTTGATGACCAGCCGATTGGTCGGCCCACTGCCCGGCAGGGTGAACCTCGAGACATTCGAGTCTTCGTCGCCATAGTTCAGCGTATAGTTATACTGCTGATATCCCCCGATATATTTGAAGTCCATGTTCGGGAAGTGGTAGGTGAAGATGTAGTTGGCGTTGTCGTAGTCCCGCAGCGTGTTTACGCGCGGGATGGGGTTGGCGAAGTTGGTCGCCGGGGTCCGCTGGGTCGGATTGTTAAAGATCCCCGGCGTGCCCAGCGTAGCGCTGATCGCCTGCGGATCGCCGGGCGCACGGCCCGCCGCCGCTGCCGGCGAGAGGGCGGTGTAGCCATAGTTGGAGTTCACGAACAGGCTGGCGCCGGGATAGAGGTTGGAGTCGGTGAGGTTTGTCTCGTCCCAGCTGCCGGGCACGATGCCGTTTCGGGCGCCGGCGTCGCCGCGGTTGTTCCAGTTGGAGACGAAGACGCGACCCCAGAGGTCGGCGTTGGAGCCGATCTTCAGGTCGGCCTGGCCTTCGATATACCACTCGTGGATCTCGCCATCTTCGGTGGGCAGATTGCCGTAGAGGTTCTTCTGGTAGCCGCGGTTCTGATTGTTGTCGTAACCAGCCAGACGCAGGTCGAGGCCCGGAAGCACCTGACCGGAGACCGCGCCTTCGACTTCATAGTGCTCGTAGTTGCTGACCGTGCCGCGGACTTCCGCATAGGGCGTGTCGGTCGGGCGAATGTCGATCGAGTCGATCGAACCGGCGGCGGCCTCGCGGCCACCGACGTTCTGCGGCCCGCGCTCGATCTGCTCCTGGCTCAGGAACAGCGACGACTTGTCGAGGCCGTAGGGCGAATAGACGTAGAATTCGTCTTCGTAGGTGGCGACGCGGGCGTCGTCGGTGAGGTTGATCGACTGACGGCCGACGCCGCGGATATAGGCGTGCACATTGCCCGGGTCATAAACGAAGCCCGGGGCGAAGTTGGTCACTTCCTGCACCGTCGAGATGCCGATCCGGTCGCGGGAGGCGCCGGTGAACACCGAAACGGCCACAGGGACTTTCTGCAATCTGGTCTGACGGTGTTCGGCGGTGACGATGACGTCGGCGCCGCCCGCTTCTTGGGAAGTGGCCGGCTCTGCCGGCGCCGGCGCCGCTGGCGCCGCGGCCTGGGCCAACGCCGGCGCGGCGATGGCGGTAAGGACGATAACGGAAGCACTCAAGCTAAGCACTCTCCGCAACTGCGAAGTATCACGCATACGAAATACCCTCCCTGCCGACACGCCGTCCCCTTCGGGATCGACCCGTGGCTTGCTGCCCAAAAAGGCGTCCGAACAACGCCGCTATGTGATTTTCAAGCGTTGCCGGAATCACCACCAACGCCAGGCGCTGCTTCCGATACCGGCCGTTGAGTGTCAATGTGAACAACCTTAAGTGAACGCCGATAAGCTACGCATTCGGCACAAGCCGTGACACTGTTGCATTAATGGCGCGTTTGGGGCCGCAACCCCTGTCCTGGTCACGCTTTGCCGAATATCGGGGGGCTCAAGCCGCGATTCGGATCAAACTGGGCGAAAGCACGTTGTTTTGGTCCAATCGCGCCCGCCGGAAGGTCACGACTTGAGCGAAACCGCTGCAAAATCCGGCGCGCCAGGGCCGTTTGACTCCGACGACGAGCCGCCCGCCGGGAGCGGGCCGCTCGCTTTTCTGCGGGTTTTCGGGCCGGGCCTGATCACCGGAGCCTCCGACGACGATCCGAGCGGGATCGCCACCTATTCCCAGGCCGGCGCCCAGTACGGCTACGGCCTGGAATGGACGCTGCTGTTCAGTTGGCCGCTGATGTGCGCCATCCAGGAGATCAGCGCGCGGATCGGGCGGGTGACCGGTCGCGGCATTGCTGGCAATCTGAAGCGCGCCTATCCGCGAAGCCTGGTCTTCACCCTGATCGGCCTTTTGCTGGTGGCCAATACCATCAATCTCGGCGCCGACCTTGGCGCCATGGCCGCGGCGCTCAAGCTTTTGATTGGCGGGCCCTTGTGGCTGCTGATCGGGGTCTTCGCCGTGCTGTCGACGGCGTTGGAGATCTTCGTCAGCTACAAGCGCTACGCCTCGATCCTGAAATGGCTGGCGCTGTCGCTGCTGAGCTATGTCGCCGTGGCCTTCGCCGTCAAGGTGCCCTGGGGCGACGTGGCGTGGAATCTCGTGGCGCCCAGCATGAAGTTCGACGTCGGCACGCTGACCGTCGTGGTCGCGGTGCTGGGCACCACCATCAGTCCCTACCTCTTCTTCTGGCAGGCCAGCGAGGAGGCCGAGGAGGTGGAGGACGATCCCAAGGCCCAGGCTCTGCGGCGCTCGCCTGACCAGGCGAAGGCGGCGTTCAAGCGTATCCGCATCGACACCTATCTCGGCATGGCGCTGTCCAACGCCGTGGCCCTCTTCATCGTGATCGCGACGGCGGCGACCCTTCACGCTCACGGTGTGACCAATATCCAGACCTCCTCCCAGGCGGCCGAGGCGCTCAAGCCGGTCGCCGGCCCGCCGGTCTTCTTCATCTTCGCGATCGGCATCGTCGGCACCGGGCTCCTGGCCGTGCCCGTGCTGGCGGGATCGGGGGCCTATGCGGTCGGCGAGGTGCTCGGCTGGACAACCGGCCTTGACCGCAAGTGGAACAAGGCCAAGCGCTTCTACGCGGTGATCGCGGTCGCCACCCTGGTCGGCGGTCTGATCAACTTCTCCGGCCTCGACCCGATCAAGGCCCTGTTCTGGAGCGCGGTGATCAACGGGGTGGTCGCTGTCCCGGTGATGGTGATGATGATGCACATGACCAGCCACAGGAAGATCATGGGCGACTTCATCCTGTCGCCTGGCTTGAGGATCGCGGGCTGGCTGGCGACCGCCGTCATGGCCGCCGCCGCCATCGGAATGTTCGCCACCATGGCCATGGCCGGGGGTGGCTAGAGCGGGTTGAGGAAAAGCGCGAAGCGGTTTTCCGCCCGCAACCCGCTCTAATCCTTAGGGATCGATCACGTTTATGATTTTGGATTCTTCAATCCAAAATCATCGTGATCTAGGCGACGCCGGCTTGACCGGGACTGCGCTTTCCGCTTCAGCACGACCCATGGCCGAACCGCTCGCCAACGGCGTCCACATCCGTCGGGATTTCCTCTCGCTGTCGGCGCTGCTGAAGCTGCTCGGCGGCCTGGACCGGCTGTCCCCGCGCTGGGAGTCGTCCGAGGCGCTAGGGCTGCTTGGCCGAGGCAAGACCACCCAGATCCGTGCCGCCGACATCGCCGTTCAGGCGCAGATCGACGAGATCGGCCACGCGATCGCGCCGGGCGCGCTACTCTGGGCCAGGACCTGCGGCTTCCGGCTCCCCGCCGCGCCGCAGATCCAGCTCTTCCCGGTCAGGATGGTCGGCGATGCGGAGACGCCGGCCTACCAGGACCCGCATGTGGATTCCTCCGCCAGCCAGCCGAACCCGCCGATCTGCACCAATGTCTTCTACGCCAGAACCCAGGCCATCGAGGGCGGCGACCTGCTGGTGGCCAAGAGCGGGTCGGACTTCTCGGACCCCATCGTCGTCCAGCCGACAACCAACACCCTGGTCACCTTCGCCGGCGACCGGGTGCATTGCATCCGGCCGCTCTATGCCGGCGAACGGCTGAGCGTGGTGCTCAACTTCTACTGACGGGCATCGAGCCCGCGCCGAGCGGTCATTTCGCACGTGCGAGACGCCGGCCGGCGCGCTAGTCCTGTCCGTGGCCCCGCGCCCGCGTCACGAGCCGACCGATGGACAAGACAGCCCACGCTTCAGAACGGTCTTCGCCGGTCGGCGATCGCGCCAGCCGGACGCTGGTTCGCCTGCTCGGACGCCTGCTCGGCGACGTGATCCGCGAGCAGCATGGCCAGGTGGTTTTCGACCGTATCGAGGAGATCCGCGCCCGCTCCGTCGAAGAGCACCGCAGCGGGGAATCCGACGCCGGCCTGCGCGACCAGCTGATGGGGCTTTCGCTGGCCGACACCCTCTTTCTGATCCGCGGCTTCGCCCTCTTCTCCCAACTGGTCAATATCGGCGACGACCATCTGGTCCGCCGCCGCGCCCTGGCCGAGCCCAGCCCGCTGGAACGGGTGCGGGAGAGCCTCGATCTGACCTCGGACGCCGCCAGGGCCTTCCTGAAGGACGCGGTGTTGGCGCCGGTGATCACCGCCCACCCCACCGAGGTGCGCCGGACCAGCATTCTCGACCGCGAGACCGCCATCACCGCCCTGCTGGAGGCCGCCGACCGCGGCGAACCAAGCGCCGAGGTCGAGGCGGCCATCAAACGCGAGATCCGCACCCTGTGGCAGACCCGCATGCTGCGCTCGATCAGGATCAACGTCAGCGACGAGATCGACAACGCGGTCTCGATCTTCGCCGGCACCTTCCTGCCCGAGGTCCCAGCCCTGAAACGCCGGCTGGCCAGGCTGACCGGCGTGGAGTCGGGCGCCTGCATGCAGGTGGGGTCCTGGGTCGGCGGCGACCGCGACGGCAATCCATTCGTCGGCGCCCAGACCCTGGACTATGCGCTCACCCGCCAGGGCGAGGCGGCGATCGACTGGTATCTGCAGCAGGTGCACGCCCTCGGCGGCGAGCTTTCGCTGGCCGACGAATTCACCGGCGTCAGCGACAACCTGGCCGCGCTGGCCACCGCCAGCGGCGACGACAATCCGCAACGCGGGGACGAGCCCTACCGCCGCGCCCTGGTCGGCTGCTACGCCCGGCTGGCGGCGACGCGTAGCGCCATCCTTGGACGCGGGCCGGTGCGACCGCCAAGCGTGGTCCTGGACGCCTACGAGACCCCCCGCGCGCTGGCTGCCGACCTCGAGGTCGTGGCCGAGTCGCTGAAGGCCAACGGCGCCGCCGACATCGCCGACGGGCGGTTGCTCGACGTGCGCGAGGCGATCGAGGCCTTCGGCTTTCACCTGGCCGTTGTCGACCTCAGGCAAAATTCCGACGTCCACGAGCGGGTGGTCACAGAGCTGCTGGCCAAGTCGGACGTCGCCCAGGACTATGCGCGCCTTGGCGAGGCCAAACGGATCGAGCTGCTTTGCGTCGAACTGGCCAGCCCACGCCTGCTGCGCTCGCCCTATCGCGACTATTCGGCCGAGACGGCGAGCGAGCTTGGCGTGGTGGATGCCGCGGCGCGGTTGCGCGGGCGCTTCGGGCCGGGCGCGATCGCCAACTATGTGATCTCCAAGGCGACCAGCCCGTCGGACATGCTGGAAGTGGCCATCCTGCTCAAGGAGGCGGGCCTGTTCACCCCTGGCGAGGCGCCCGCCTCGGGCTTACGCATCGTGCCGCTGTTCGAGACCATCGAGGACCTGCACGCCAGCGACGCGACCATGGCGGCCTATCTCGACCTGCCGATCGCCCGGGCGATCATCGCCGCCCAGGACAATCTGCAAGAGGTGATGATCGGCTATTCCGACTCCAACAAGGACGGCGGCTACGTCACCTCCAACTGGGAGACGCGCTCGGCCATCGGGCGGCTGATTGCGCTTGGCCATGCGCGCGGCGTGAGCTTGCGCTTCTTCCACGGCCGCGGCGGCGCTGTGGGGCGCGGCGGCGGATCGAGTTTCGAGGCGATCCAGGCCCTGCCGAAGGGCGCCGTGGCGCGCGGTATCCGCATCACCGAACAGGGCGAGGTGGTGGCGAGCAAGTACGGCCACCCGCTGGGCGGCCTGATCAGCCTGGAGACCATCGCCGCGGCCACCCTGCTGGCCGGGCTGGACCATGCCCCCGATGCCGCCGACGGCGAATTCGGCGAGGCGCTGGCGGTCATGAGCGCGGCCGCGCGGACGGCATACCGGGGTCTCGTCTATGAGACCCCCGGCTTCGAAGACTATTTCCGCCAGTCGACCCCGGTCAGCGAGATCGCCGACCTGAAGATCGGCTCGCGGCCGGCCTCGCGCACGGCCTCCAGCCGCATCGCCGACCTGCGCGCCATTCCGTGGGTGTTCTCCTGGTCGCAATCGCGCGTCATGCTGCCCGGCTGGTACGGGTTCGGCGCGGCGGCGACCAGCGGCCAGCTGGCCAGGCACGGCGGCCTCGACGGCCTGAAGCGCCTGCACGCCGCCTCGCCCTTCTTCCGCGCCACCGTCGCCAACATGGAGATGGTGCTGGCCAAGTCGAACCTGGGCATCGCCCACCGCTATGCCGGCCTGGTCAAGGACCGCGACCTGGCCCAGTCGGTGTTCGCGCGCCTGCAAGCCGAATGGACCGCCTGCCGCGACGCGGTGCTGGCCATCACCGGTCAGTCGGAACTGCTGCAACACGACGAGCGGCTGGCCCAGTCGATCCGGCTGCGGTTGCCTTACATCGACCCGCTGAACGTGCTGCAGGTCGAACTCTTACGCCGCCACCGGGCCGGCGAGGCCGATGACGACCTGCGCCGCGGCATCCACATGTCGATCAACGGGGTCTCGGCCGGCCTGCGCAACAGCGGCTGAGGGTCAACTCGACGGGACGGGACGCCGACGACGGATCGGCGCCACGGCCGCGATCGGCGCGGGCTGAGTGGCGTCGATATCCAGATAGGGTGCGAATTCGCGCGGGTGGACGAACTCGGCGCGGTACCAGGGCATGACCTTCGGATTGAAGACGTCCTTCAACCAGTCGATCACCCGGCGCACGCGCGCGGAGCGCCCTGTCTCCCGGTGATGCACCATCCAAAGCCGCAGCGCAGGATGGTCAGGGGTCTCGATCATGACCAGGGACGGATCGATCGCCAGGGCCGCTGTGGGCATGAGGCCGATGCCCGCGCCCTGCTTCACCGCCGCGAAGGAGACGGCGCTGGAATTGGTCTCGATCCGCTTCTGGATCAACTCGACAAGGGCGCCATAGGCCGGCTTCCAGGTCTCCTTGTGGTGCGATTGCGCCACGTGATGCACATAAGGGTGGGCTAGCAGCTCCGACTCGGACTTCGGCATTCCATAGAGATCGAGATAGTCGCGGGCGGCGAGCAGGGCATAGTGGAAGTGCGCCAGCGGCGTGGCGACCATGTCAGGATGGCTCGGCTCCTGAAAGGTCAGGGCGACGTCCGCCTCGCCTTGCAAGGGGCGGTCCGGCCAGAGATTGCAGTCAACCACCAGATTGATCTTCGGGTTCGCCCGAATGAATTCGGGCATGAGCGGAGCGAGGAAGAGCCCCGCGATTCCGTCCGGAGCGGTGAGCTTGACCTGACCTTCAGGGGCCTTCTCGCGATCGAGAATCTCGCGCTCGAGCTGTTCGGCCACCCGCTCCATCGACAAGGCCCGGTCATAGGCCATGGCGCCTGCTTCGGTCAGAGTCACCCCCTGCGGGCCGCGTGTAAGCAGTTTGGCGTTGAGCCGGCTTTCGAGCCGATCCACCGTCCGTGTCACCGTGGTCAAACCCAGCTTCAGGGCGCGCGCCGCGGCGCCGAAGCTGCCGAGCTCCGCCACGGCCCAGAACACCCTGACGTCCGACCAGTCAGCCTTCTGCCTGACAACCTGCGCCATCACCGTCGACCTCTCAAAAACGCAAGACCCTCTAGCAATCTTCGCGGGTCCTGTCCCCGCAATACAAGTTCTACGAAACGATCGATCCTAGCAAGCAAGAGCGAGATCGATGCGACACAGCGGCCCCAAATCCGAGACTAAGCTATCGCCGACCGTGGCGTCCATTCGCGCCGCCTTCACCGGACTCGAAATCTTGCCGGCCGAACCCCGTGAACTCGTTGAGGCGCATGCCTTTGCCGAGCGATTGATCGGCGGAAAGATAGCCTCTGCTCACGCGCTTGGCCGGGTTCATGTCCGGACCGGTTCGGGACTGTTCGTGTATCGGGAAAACGGCGAGCTGACGGGTGTGGTCGCCCTCGTGCTGCTGAGCGAGCGCGGCCTCAAGGCGGTTTGCGCCGATGACTTCGACGCCCTCGAGCCCGCCGTCGGCCACGTCGCGCGTCGCGACCATGAGCCGGCGGGCGTCTATGCCTGGGGCATCGCCGCCTCCAACCATCCGGCGGCCAAGCGAATGATGGACGCGCTTGGGATCATGGTCCGCGACTCAATTCCCCATCTTGCCTTCTTCGGCAGGGTGGCGACCGAGGCGGGACGCCGGCTGGTCGTCGAGCGGATAGGATTCAAGCCAGTGCCCGGTTCGACTTCGGACCTGCTCTGGATCGAACCGCTCAATCAGCGCCTGCCGGCCGTCGCCGCATGAACGCCCTGGTCAAACCGCTGTTGGCCCAGCGGCCGGCGCGGGCGCCCGCGCCTTCAATGCGGGTGAGCGTCGCCCGCACGCTGAACGACATGGCCCAGGTCATGGCGGTGCGCGCGCTGGTCTATATGGGCGAGCAGGTCTGTCCGTATGACGAAGAGTTCGACGGCAACGATTTCGCCGGCGCCACCCACCTGATGCTGCGCGCTGGGACTGAGCCCGTCGGGGTGGTGCGGATGCGCTGGTTCGCCGATTTCGCCAAGCTGGAGCGGCTGGCCATCCGCAAGGAATATCGCGGCGGACCGGGCCTGATGCTGCTGGCGCGGGCGGCGTTCGACCTGGCCGAGGCCAAGGGCTATCGCACGCTGATGGGCCACGCCCAGATGCGGTTGACGCCGTTCTGGAAGCGCCATTTCGGCGGCTGGGTGCGTCCCGGCCGCCCGACCTTCTCCTTCTCCGACTACGACTATGTCGAGATGGAGTTCACCCTCACTCCCCCGAAGGACGCCGTCACCATCGACGCCGATCCGTTCGTCCTGCTGCGGCCGGAAGGCGAGTGGGACCGTCCGGGCGTGCTCGATCGATCGGCCATCCGCCCCCCTGAACAGGCCTGCGCGTAACCCATCATGTTTCATGTCCGATCCGGCCAGGCGCAGGCGGCGCGCCATCTGGTCTGCCTCGATCTCGTCCAGCAGCCCGAACCGCCGCCGGCGGAGACGCAGACGCGCATCGACAGATGCCGCCGCCTGCTGACCTACGCCCGCACCTCCGGCTGGACGATGAGTCACGTCTATCCGCACACGGCCGGCCGATCGACCAAGCCGCTGACCGGGCTGGAGCCGCTGCCCAGCGAGCCGGTCTATTACCGCACCGGCGCCTCGGCCTTTTCCAACCGCGTGTTCCGGCGCTCGATCAAGGAGGGGCCTGAGCTGGAGCTGGTGATCCTGAGCCTGTCACTGTCCTCGACCTCGCTGGGCACAGCGCTGTCGGCTTACGACCACGACATCGCCGTGACCCTGATTGGAGATACCTTTCGCCAGGACGCGGCCAACGCTTCGGGCCTGGAGGCGATCGAGACCGTCACCCGCGCCCTGGTCGCCCCTTTCGTGCAGATTCGCCGGGTCGACGAGTTGATCGACCACCGGCGCGGTTTGCGGCTGGTTCAGGCTTGACGCTGCGTCACGTTGCAGAGCTTGCCGGCCCCGCATAGGGTTGAGTCGTCCGTCTCAATGGACGGGCCGCTTCCACCCGCGAGCGAGGCCGCATGACCGCGACGCCGGATCCGATCGACATCGACGTTGGCGCGCGCATTCGCGCCAGGCGGGTCTTTCTAGGCCTGAGCCAGACCAAGCTGGCCACCGCGCTCGGGCTGACCTTTCAGCAGGTGCAGAAGTACGAGCGCGGCGATAACCGCGTCTCGGCCTCGACCCTGGTCAGGGTCGCAGGCGCGCTTGACACCTCGGTGGCCGCCCTGGTCGGCGAAGACGGGGCGCGGGCCGAAAAGCCAATGTTCCGCCACCTGGCCATGCCCGGCGCCTTCGACCTTCTGGACGCCTTCGCCAAGATCGCCGATCCCGAGGTTCGCCGCGCGGTCGTGCGCCTGACCAAGACCCTGGCCAGGGCCGCCGACCGCTCCAACGCCGCCTAGTGTGCTGGATCTGAAGTCCGCCGGCACATTGGGTCGATCTCGGTGCGAACCCCCGCCAAAGCCGCCGGGCTCGATCGAGCTCTGGGATACGCTTGGGCCTGAGCTGAAAACCGATAAGAGCGAGGAAACGAGATGAAATCCCTGATCACCAGCGTCGCCGTTCTGACCATCGCCGTCAGCATCGCGGGCTGTCATCGCGGCGGCGGCGCTTCGGGCCGTCCGTCCATCCGCGCGGCCTGTGCGGCGGACATCCAGCAGTTCTGCGCCGACGTCGATCGCAGCCAAATCCGCAGCTGCTTGAAGACCCACGCCGACCAGCTTTCCACCGGCTGCAAGGCTGCCATCGCCGCGCGCGCGGCCCGGTCTGGGGCTCCGGCCCCGGCCGCGCCCGCCGCGGCGGCTCCGGCCAACAAATAGAGCCTAGTAAACCACCACCGAGCGGATGCTCTCGCCGCTGTGCATCAGCTCGAAAGCCTCGTTGATGCGCTCCAGCGTCAGGGTATGGGTGATCATCGGGTCGATCTCGATCTTGCCGCCCATGTACCAGTCGACGATCTTCGGAACGTCGGTGCGGCCGCGCGCCCCGCCGAAGGCGGTGCCGCGCCAGACCCGGCCGGTGACCAGCTGGAATGGCCGTGTGGCGATCTCGGCGCCAGCGGGCGCGACCCCGATGACCACGCTCTCGCCCCAGCCGCGGTGGCAGGCCTCCAGCGCTTGGCGCATCACCGTCACATTGCCGGTGCAGTCGAAGGTGTAGTCGGCTCCGCCACCGGTCAGCTCGACCAGATGCGCCACCACGTCGCCGGCGATGTCCTTCGGGTTGACGAAATGGGTCATGCCGAACCGCTCGCCCCAGGCCCTTCGATCCGGGTTCAGATCGACGCCGACGATCATGTCGGCGCCGGCTAGACGCAGACCCTGGACCACATTCAGCCCGATGCCGCCCAGGCCGAAGACCACAGCGTTGGCGCCAGGCTCGACCTTGGCGGTGTTGATCACCGCGCCGACGCCGGTGGTGACGCCGCAGCCGATGTAGCAGATCTTGTCGAAGGGAGCGTCGTCACGGACCTTGGCCACGGCGATCTCGGGCAGGACGGTGAAGTTCGAAAAGGTCGAGCAGCCCATATAGTGATGGACGGTCTGGCCCTTGTACGAAAACCGCGAGGTCCCGTCCGGCATGACGCCGCGACCCTGGGTGGCGCGTATCGCCGTACACAGATTGGTTTTCCTCGACAAACAGGACTTGCACTGTCGACATTCCGGTGTGTACAGCGGAATGACGTGGTCGCCGGGCTTGACCGAAGTAACGCCAGCGCCGACTTCGACCACCACGCCGGCGCCCTCATGACCGAGCACGGAGGGAAACAGGCCCTCCGAATCCAGGCCCGACAAGGTATAGTCGTCGGTGTGGCAGATTCCGGTGGCCTTGATCTCAACCAGGACCTCGCCGGCGCGCGGGCCGTCAAGGTCGAGTTCGACGATCTCAAGCGGCTTGGCGGCCTCGAAGGCGACCGCGGCGCGGGTTTTCATCGGTTAGATTACTCTACTCGGCGGCGACGAGATCGACCTTGGCGCGGTCCTTAAAATTGATCGCCTGCAGATAGCGGATCCCGTCCTCGGCGATGTCGTCGCCGACCATCCGGTCGCCTTCGGCGCGCAGTTCATCCATGTCGACATAGGCCGCATAGAAGCTCATCGTCCGATTGGTGATCAGGCCCGCGTTCAGCAGCGTCTTGATCAGCACCCGGAAGATATTGGTCTCGCCGCGGAAGCGCATGGTCGGATCGCGATGCTTGCGACGCTCCACCATGTCGGCCATCACCCGCTCCGGATCGAGATCGAACTCGCTGAAGATCGCCTGTTGCTGCACCGGAGAGCCCTGGTTGAACAACAGGCTCTGGGCGCAATGGGCCGACCAGTCCTCAACCATGTTGCGCTCGGATTCGCTGAGCTTGGGAATGGTGCGGTCGGCCCAGATCTTGCCGAACTTGTGGTGGAAGGCCTCGTCGGTCATCACCAGCTGCATCAGCTTGCGGCCGAGCGGATCGTTCAGCTTTTGATAGAAGGTGGCGAAGGCGCCCATGGCCAGGCCCTCGACCAGCATCTGCATGCCGATGATCTTCTTATAGACCTCCGGCGCCTCGATGATCTCGACCAGGAGCTGCTTCAACGCCGCGCCGCACGGCACCGGCCGGCCCCAGCGGGACTTGATATACTTGGCGAAGGCGGTGACGTGGCGGGCCTCTTCGCGTGTCTGGTTGGCGGCGTATTCCTGCGCGCCCTGGTCATACAGCACGTGGCAGAGCGAGGCCGAGAGGTTCAGCGCGCCCTGTTCGCCATGCAGGATGGAGGAGAAGTTCCACAGCTGCATGTAGTTGATGAAGCGGACCTTTTCCTTCGGATCGGCCAGCTTCTCGGCCACGTAAGGCAGCTTCAATATGCCGTTCTGCTCTTCCGGAACCATGGCGACATTTTCCATGTCGAAGGGCTCGTCGAAGTCGATGTACTTCTTGTCGAGCGGGTCCCAGAAGTGGTCGTGGGTGGCCGAGATGATCTTGTCGAAGGCCGTCGAGCGCGCGTTGTAGCGATCCAGCTCCAGCATGGACTCGAAGTCGTCCGGCGCCACCGCGCCATACATCTTGTCCTTGGTGATGTTTCCGTCGGCCATCTCGAGCGCTCCTTGAAGAGATTGGGAGGATGCCGCGAGGACGGGAAGCTCGCAAGTTTTATGTGAACGGCGTTCAGACTGCCAGGACCATCTCCGCCGCCTTCTCCGCTATCATGACCGTTGGCGCGTTGGTGTTGCCCGAGGTGATGGTCGGCATGACCGAGGCGTCGGCGACGCGCAGGCCCGTAAAGCCGCGCATCCGCAGCGCGCCGTCCACCACCGCGTCGTCGTCCACGCCCATGCGGCAGGTGCCGACCGGATGGAAGATGGTGGTGGCGATGCGGCCGATGGCGGCCAGCAGTTCGGCCGGGTCGGTCACTGCGGCACCGGGGCGATATTCATCCGGATGATAATCCATCAGACCCGGCGCGGCGCAAATGCGGCGGGTCAGAGCGATGGCCTCCAGGGCCACGGCCTGGTCGGCCGGGTTAGCCAGATAGTTGGGCCGGATCGCCGGCGCCACGCGCGCATCGGGGCTGAGCAGGGTCACATCGCCTCGGCTACGCGGCCGGATGTTGCAGACCGAGGCGGTCAGGGCGTCGAAGGTGTGCAGGGGCTCGCCGAAGGCGTCGAGGCTGAGCGGCTGGACGTGATATTCCAGGTTCGGCGTCACGTGCCGGTCCGACGAATAGGCGAACATGCCAAGCTGGCTCGGCGCCATCGACATCGGGCCGGTGCGGAAAAGACCGTATTCCAGCCCGATCATCGCCTTGCCGAACAGGCTGGCGGCGCGGCTGTTCAGCGTGCCGCCCGAGGTCTTGTAGACGGTGCGGATCTGCAGATGGTCCTGCAGGTTGGCGCCGACGCCTGGCGCGTCCTTCACAACCGCGACGCCATGGCGCTGCAGGAGCGCGCCCGGCCCGATCCCGCTGAGCTGCAGGAGGTGCGGCGAGCCGATCGCGCCGGCGGCCAGGATCACCTCGGCCTTGGCGCTCGCTTCGACGACGCGGCCGTTCAGGCGGAAACGCACGCCGCGCGCGCTGCCCTGATCCAGCAGGACGCACTCGACTTGCGCGCCGGTCACAACCCTCAGATTGGGACGCTTGATGACCGGCCTTAGGAATCCGCGCGCCGCGCTCCAGCGCAGGCCGCCATACTGGTTCACATCGAACAGGGCGCTGCCGAAATTGTCGCCGCGATTGAAGTCGGCGGTCTTCGGCACCCCACACTGTTCGGCCGCGTCGCGGAACGCGTCGAGGATCGGCCAACTCAGCCGCTGGCGCGCCACCTTTAACGGCCCGCCCGCGCCATGCATCTCGTCTTCGCCACCGTAATAGTCCTCGGATCGGCGAAAGAGCGGCAGCACGTCGTCCCAGCCCCAGCCGCTCAGGCCGAGCTGGCGCCAATGGTCGTAATCGGCCGCCTGGCCGCGCATGTAGATCATGCCATTGATCGAGGACGAGCCGCCCAGCAGCTTGCCGCGCGGATATTTCAGCGCCCGGCCGCCGAGCCCGGCCTCTTCGACGGTCGAGAAGCACCAGTCGGTGCGCGGCTTGCCTTGGGTATAGAGATAGCCGATCGGCACATGCACCCAGAACAGCCGGTCATGCCCCCCGGCCTCGAGTAGCAGCACCCGATGGCGCGGATCGGCGCTCAACCGATTGGCCAGCACGCACCCCGCCGAGCCGGCGCCAACAATGATGAAGTCGTATTCGCCAAAGGAGTCGTCAGCAGACATTCGGCGGTCGTCTCCAGACTTCTCCCGTGGGGAGAAGGAGGGCCCACGCGCCTCGCGCGTGGGAGGATGAGGGCGTACGCCGTTTCAGGATGAATCTGAGAGGCCGTAACCCCTCACCCTCCCGCTGCCTTCGGCGCGGCCCCCTCCCTCTCCCCTTCCAGGAGAGGTGTTTCAGGCCGCGACCAGATGCGCCGGGCGCCGGAGATCGGCCGCCAGACCTCGGCCCATCAGGTCGATGAAGTTTTCGCGGTAGAAGCGATCCACCGCCGGCTGGGGCGTGCCGGCCAGCGAATCGTTGAAGCGCTTCAGCGGATTGCGGCCGCCCTCGACGTGCGGAAAATCCGACGAGAAGAGACAGATGTCGTCGCCGGAGTTGGCGATGATCCAGCCGGCATCCTCGTGCGGATAGGGGGTCACGCGCACCTGGCGGCGGACGATCTCGCTGGGCGCGGCCGAGAGCCGGTGCAGCCGCTCCTCGTTCTTGAAGAAGGCCTGGTGCGAGGAATCCATAAACCGCATCCAGCTCGGCACCCAGGAGGCGCCCAGCTCGATGGCGCCGAACTTCAGCTTCGGAAACCGATCCATCACCCCGTCGATGATCAGGCAGGCCAGGGTCTGCATCACCGAATTGGGGATGGGCATGAAGGAGACCGAGGTGAAGTTCTCCTCGCCGCCGTGGAAGTCCTTCACCCGCGGCAGCCCGTTTTCGAAATAGTCGGGGTTCAGCTTCTCCTCGCCGCCGACGTGGAACAGGATCGGCAGGCCGGCCTCGTGCGCCTGGGCCCAGACCGGATCGAAGCCGATGTGGCTGGGCGAGTGGCCCTTGGGGCAGCGCGAGGCGATCAGGATGGCCTTGGCGCCCAATTCGATGGCCTCTTTCGTGGCCTGGGCGGCGCGTTCGAAATCCATCAGCGGCACATAGCCGGTGGCCAGCAGCCGCCGGTCCACCGAACAGAAGTCGGTCATCATCCGGTTGTGCGCGGTGGCGGCGGCATAGGCCAGGTCGACGTCATCGCCGTATTCGAGCTGGAAATTGCCAAGGCAGAAGGTGGTGAAGACCAGCTGGCTGGCGAAGCCCAGATAGTCGATGGCTTTCGGGCGGTCGTCGGAGCGGAAGGCGCCAAGCGCCGCCTGGTTCTTGCGCAGCAGGATGTTTTCCTCCGCCCCGGCGCGGAAGTCCGGGTCCTCGTGCTGGCGGCGCGCGGCCTCGGCCCAGCCGGGCTTGCCCAGCTTGTGCTTGTAGATGGGCAGGGCGTGGTAGCGCGCCAGCATCTTGGCGGCGAAATAGGGATCGAGGCAGTCCGGCAACTCCATCAGGTGGGAGTCGGCGTCGTGAACGATCTGGTCCTGCACGTAGGCCACGGGACGTCCTCCAGCTTTTCTGCGCTTTGGCCCTTAGGATAGGGCCAGCGGCGGGGCGGTTTCAACCGGCGCGAATGAAGCGGGCCTCCCAGGCGCCGACTCCGGTAGCCTTGGTCGCTCCGGCCGCCTTCAGCCCGGGCGCGGCGCGCAGTTGGGTGGGCACGCCGGCGGGGGTGCGAACCTGGGCGACAAAGCCGTCGCCGTCGCGCTCCAGCCTGACCTCGACATCGCCGCGCGCGGTTGGAACCACACCCTCGGCGTGATCCAGGCCGGCCAGGTCGGGCGCAACGCTGATCTCGGCGAAACCCGGCTGGCCCGGCGAGACGCCAAGCATCCTTCGGGAAAGTTGGTGCGTCGGCGAGGCGGAGAAGCCGTGGCACAGGCTGGCGGTGGGCTCGAAGCTTTCCCAGAGCGTGGTCGCGCCGCGCGCCAACATCGGCCCGAACCGCTCGTGCATCAGCCGCAGCGCCTCGCCGAAGCGGCCGTGCTGGCCAAGGGCCTCATAGACGAAGTGGCTGTAGAAGGTGTTGGCCAGCACCACGCCGCCCTCGGGCTCCAGCGTCTGGCCATGCGGTGCGATCGGCGGGCCAGGCGTGAAGGTCAACCGGCTGGAGTCGCTGATGCGGTCCAGCGCCCGGCGGATGCGATCGGCCGGCGCCTCGCCCCAGAGCGCCATCGCGGCATTGGCGTGCTGCGACATGCGCAGGTCCTGGGCGCCGGAGACCGGATCGACGATGTCGACATAGGCGCCACGACGGTCGTCCCAGTGCCGCCCGTTCAGCGCGCGGGCAAGGGAATGGGCCCTGGCGGCGCAGCGCTCGGCGGCGCGCTCCCAGCCGAGCGCGCGCGCCAGTTTGGCCGCGACACGGAAGGACCCGGCAAGTTGGGCGTTCAGGGCCCCGGCCTCGCCTTCGCGACCGACCCCGGCCCAGTCCATGAAGTGCCAATAGGGCATGTCGGCGACCAGGCCCGACGGCCCGATCAGCCGCTCGAACCATGCCAGGGCCTTCAGGATCGACGGGAAGACCGCCTCGACGGTCTCCAGGTCGCCCGTATAGTCGAGGTGGTCGCCGGCGGTCAGGATCCACTGCAGGGTCCAGTCGGGGATCAAAAGGCCGTTGGTGCGGTGGTCGCCCGGAGCGAACATCTGGGTGAGGCCGTCCGGCCGCTGGCTCTCCGCCACCTGGGCGAGGTATTTGGCGTTCAGCGGCGCGACGCACGGCCCGAAGGCGGCGTGGCCGACCAGGTTCTCCACCGTCACATCGCCTAGCCACTGGCGCTGTTCGCGGCTGGGGCAGTCCTCCCAGGCGTCGTGCATGCATTGACGCAAGGTGTAGGCGCCGGTCGCCCAGAGCTGGTTCAGGAAATCGTCCGAGGACTGGAAGCGCCCGCGCTCTTCCACCGGATAGTTGGCCAGGTTGGCGCCAAAGCCGCGGATGACCAGGCCTTGGGGCGCATTGCGGATGGTGAGCTGCACCCAGCGGATGGCGCACCATTCGAAGCGCTCGAAGGTCTGCACGCCCGCCTTGGCGCGATAGCGGCAGAGGTGTGCGTCTGAGCCCAGCCAGGGCTTGGGCTTGATCCGGGCGTCGGGCGCGGGGCCATCCGTGCCCCACTCGCCGGGCAGGCTCTCGGCGCAGGCGATCTCGACGATCTCGCCGCCGCGGGCCTCGATCTCGATGCGCGGCCGTCCGGTCATGATGCGACCGAAGTCGAGCAGGATGGAGACGTCACGGCCGGGCGCGGTGCGCACCACCGTCTGGCCACCCTCCAGCTTCAGCAAGTCGTCCGCCCGCGTCACCGCGTTGTCCGGCGCCTCGACCAGCGGCTCTTCGTAAGACCGGCGCCAGAAGTCGAGCTCGGGATCGGGTTGCAAGCCCTTGATCCAGACGATGCGCTTGGCCGCTTCGAGCCGCTCCTCAAGCATGGGGATGCCGCGCGGCAGCAGGGTCGGGAAAGGCCGCTGGAGAAGGCCTCCATAGGTGGCCTCCGGGCCTCCGCCGCCCGACACCAACGGCCGCGCTTCATCCCAATCGCTGTCATCGAACGACGCCGACAGCCACGCGTCATCCAACTTTTCGGCGTCCAGATCCTCGATGAAGCCGAGCGAATGGTTGGATTGCGGAACGTCCTGGGTCCAGGCTTGGCTCTGGATGCAGCGCCAGCCGGTCTCGGTATTGAGGGCGAGCCTCTCGCCGCCCACATCCACCGCGCCATCGACCCAGAGGCCGCCGTCGCCGAAGGTCGGGTGCCACATGCCCTTGACCGTCTCGTAGAAGGCGGTGTCGGTCCCATAGGTGTGGACCAGGACGGCGACGACGTTGCGCCCGGCGTGCAGCACGCCCGTCAGATCGTAATCGTCATAGCGCTGATAGAGCGGGCTGCACCGCACCGGCCCCCGCCCGATCCGCGAACCATTCACGTAGAGGATGTAGCGGCCGTCGACGGTGATCGAGACCGGCGCCGCGTCAGGCTGGGCCGGCAGGTCGACGATCTTGCGGAACAGGAACCAGCGGTTCTTCTCATACGGCCGCCCCTCATGACCCAGATAGACGCGCCGCCCGCCGCTGGAATCGATCTCCTGGCGCGGCGTCCAGACGAAGGGAGGCCTCAGCATCTGGGTCATGGAAACTCCCCCGAGGCGGCGCGCTCTGGGGCGGTGCGCCTGGCCGGCTTGAACAAATGATCGATTTTGATCTCGTGTGATCAATCGAAGCTCAAATCAAGCGTCAATTGGGCCCTTGGAGCCCCTACATCACCGCGCCGATCAGCCACGGCACGAACTCGGCGCCGCCATAGCCCAGGGCCTCGCTCTTGCTTTGCCGGCCGGATGCGATGTCGAGCAGATAGCCCAGGATCTCCTCGCCCTTGCCGGCGATGGTCGCCTTGCCATTGGCTATGCCGCCGCAATCGATGTCGATGTCCTCGCTCATCCGCTCGTAGATCTCGGTATTGGACGAGAGCTTGATCGAGGGCGACGGCTTGCAGCCGAAGGCCGAGCCGCGACCGGTGGTGAAGGCGATCACATTGGCGCCGGAGGCGACCTGGCCTGTGGCCGAACAAGGGTCGAAACCGGGACTGTCCATGAAGACCAGGCCGCGGGTGCGCAGCGGCTCGGCATATTCGATGACGTCGACCAGCGGCGATGATCCGCTCTTGGCCACCGCGCCCAGCGACTTTTCCAGGATGGTGGTCAGGCCGCCGGCCTTGTTGCCGGGCGAGGGATTGTTGTTCATCTCCGCGCCGTGCATCGTGGTGTAGCGCTCCCACCAGTCCAGCCGCGCGCGCAGCCTGGCCGTGACCTCCGGCGACACCGAGCGGGCATAGAGCAGGTGTTCGGCGCCGTAGATTTCCGGGGTCTCCGACAGGATCACCGTCGCGCCCAGGGCCGTCAGCCGGTCGCAGGCGTCGCCAAGCGCCGGGTTGGAGGTGACGCCGGACCAGCCGTCCGAACCGCCGCACTGCAGGCCGAGCACGATCTCGCTGGCCGGGACCTCGACCCGTTGGTGGGCGTTGGCCAGCGGCAGCAGCTCCCTCAGCCGCTCCAGTCCCTGCTCGACCGCCTTTCGCGTGCCGCCGACATCCTGGATGGTGAAGGCCTGGAAGTCGTCGCGGCCGGCCAGGCCATAGTCCTTGGCGAAACGGCCGGTCTGGATCACCTCGCAGCCGAGCCCGACCAGCATCATGCCGCCGAAGTTCGGATTGGCCGCCGTGCCCCAAAGCGTCCGGCGCAGCATGTCGAAGCCCTCGCCGTCGCCGGCCATGCCGCAGCCCGAGGTGTGGGTGATCGGAATGACGCCGTCGACATTGGGATAATCGTCCAGCAGGCCGGAACGGTCCGCGGCATCGGCGATCAGCCGCGCCACCGTGGCCGAGCAGTTCACCGAGGTCAGCACGCCGACATAGTTGCGCGTCCCCACCCGCCCGTCGGCGCGGCGGAAGCCCATGAAATGGCGCGGTGGTTCGTTGCGCGGCGTGTAAGTCCCCGCCTCGGCCGCCAGCCGCAGGTCGGAGACGTCGAGGTTCTGCACATGCACGTGGGCGCCGGCGGGAATGTCCCGCGTCGCCGCGCCGATCGCCTGGCCGTATTTCAGCACCGGCTCGCCGGCGGCGATGAAGCGGGTGGCGAGCTTGTGACCGAAGGGGACGGCCTCCAGGCTGGTGACGGTCTCACTGGCCACAAGTGCGCCGGCGGGAATACGCGCGGCGGCGACGACCACATTGTCGTTCGGGTGCAGCCGGATCACCGTCGCCGTCTTGGTCGCCACGTCCGACATCGCGCCGTCTCCACTGGTCGTCCCCCCAGTGTGGGCCGGGGTTGGCGGAAGTTCAACGCGGTGATCGGGGCTGATCGCGAATGATCGGTGTTGACCCCCATCGGCCCGCCGCTAGAAGTCGGCCATGCCCGCCAGCCTGCCCATGCGCACCCTGACCACCCAGGCTGGTCGGACCCTCGCCTTCAGCGCCCTCGGCTTTGGCGCCGCGCCGCTGGGCAACATGAACCGGGTGCTCAGCGAGGCCGAAGCCCGGGCGACCGTTCGCCAGGCCTGGACGCTGGGCCTGCGCTATTTCGACACTGCGCCACTCTATGGCCACGGCCTGTCGGAACATCGCGTCGGCGGCGCGCTCCGTGACGAGGCGCGAGACAGCTTCCTGCTATCGACCAAGGTCGGACGTCTGCTGGAGTCCTGCGCGCCCGGCGAGGAGGACAGCGGCATCTATCTCGGCGTCCCGCCCTTCAGGATCGCCTACGACTATTCCTATGATGGGGTGATGCGGTCGCACGAGGCCAGCCTGGCGCGGCTGGGCCTGGATCGCGTCGACATCCTCTATGTCCACGACATCGACGCCATGACCCACGGTTCGGCCGAGGCGGCTGAAGCACGCACCCGCGAGCTGATCGACCAGGGCGGCTGGCGGGCTCTGGATGAGCTGCGCGCCGCCGGCGACGTTGCGGCCATCGGCGCCGGGGTCAATGAATGGGAGCCCTGCGCCCGGCTGATCGAGCTGGCCGACCCGGACATCTTCCTGCTTGCCGGGCGTTACACGCTGCTGGAGCAGGAGGCGCTGGCGACCTTGCTGCCGACCTGCATCGCACGCGGGATCGGCGTCGTGGTCGGCGGCCCGTACAATAGCGGCATCCTGGCGACCGGCCCCCTCGCCGGGGCCATATACAACTACGCACCGGCCCCCGAGCCGATTCTTCGCCTGACAGGGGCGATCGAGGCGGTCTGCGCGCGGCACGGGACGCCCCTGGCGCAGGCGGCGCTGCAGTTCCCGCTTGGCCATCCCGCCGTGGTCTCGGTCATCCCCGGCGGCCAGACCCCCGATCAGGTCGTCCAGAACCTCGCCTTGCTGAACGCGCCGATCCCGGACACCCTCTGGCGCGATTTGAAGGCGGCCGGGCTGATGAGCCTGGACGCGCCAACGCCGGAGACCACCGACTGATGCTCAAAGGCGTAGACCCCGTCCTCGGCCCCGATCTGCTGGCAATCTTGCGCGCCATGGGTCACGGCGACGAGATCGTGGTGGCCGACGCCAACTTTCCCGCCGCCGCCAACGCCAGGCGGCTGGTCCGCGCCGACGGGATCGATGCGGTGCGGCTGGTCAGGGCGATCGCCGCCCTCATGCCGCTGGACGACTTCGTCCCCGCCGCGGCCTTCCGCATGGCGGTGGTCGATGCGCCGGGCGAGGTCCCGCCGATCCCCGCCGCCTTCGCCAGCGCCCTGGCCGATGGCGACTACGCCGGCTCGATCGAGGCGCTGGAACGCCAGGTCTTCTATGCCCGGGCGCGCGAGGCCTTCGCCATCGTGGCCAGCGGCGAGACACGGCTCTACGGCAATCTGATCCTGAAAAAAGGCGTCGTGCGGCCGAACCCCTGACATGCGCATCGATTCCCACCAGCACTTCTGGCGCTTGGCGCGCGGCGACTATGGTTGGCTGACCGCAGAGTTCGCGCCGATCTATCGCGACCATGAGCCCGCCGACCTGGAGCCCCTGCTGAAGTCAGCTGGGATCGACCGCACGGTGCTGGTGCAGGCGTCGCCCACGGACGCCGAGACCGACTTCCTGCTGCGCCTTGCCGAGACCACGGATTTCGTCGCCGGCGTGGTCGGCTGGGTCGATTTCGACGCGCACGACGCCGGCCACCGGATCGCGGCCCTGGCGGCGCGGCCGAAGCTGCTCGGCCTGCGCCCGATGATCCAGGACCTGCCCGATGACCGCTGGATGCTGAGCGACGCAATTCAGCCGGCGCTGAAGGCTATGGCCGACGAGGGCCTGACCTTCGACGCCCTGGTCAAGCCGCGCCACCTGCCGATCTTAAGCGAATTCGCCGCCAGCCACCCGGCCCTGGACATCGTCATCGACCATGCAGCCAAGCCGGACATCGCCGCTGGCGAACTGGCCGATTGGGCGCGCGACATCCGCAGGCTGGCCGCCGAGACCCGGCTGGTCTGCAAACTGTCCGGCCTGGTCACCGAGGCCGGGCCCAGCTGGTCGGCCGAGACCTTGCGGCCCTACGTCGACGTGCTGGTCGAGGCTTTTGGCGCCGACCGGCTGATGTGGGGCTCAGACTGGCCGGTGCTGAACCTGAACGGGAGCTACGCGGCCTGGATGTCGGCGGCCGAGACCCTGCTCGGCGACCTGTCCGACACCGAACGCGAGGCCATTTTCGGCGGGACCGCCAGCGTCTTCTACGGATTGGACCGCCCATGAGCCTCACCGAGATCCTGCCCGAGGATCGTTATGCCGGCGTACTGGTCGGCCGCCTCTGGGTCGACGGTCCTCTGCCAGGACCCCGCACCGTGGTCCTCCGCGAAGACGGACTGTTCGATCTGTCGGCGCTCGCGCCGACCTTGAGCGACCTCTTCGACCTGCCTGATCCGGCGGCGCGGGTGGCGGCGCATGCCGGCGAGCGGCTCTGTTCGCTGGAGGCCGCGATCGACGCGGGCCATTTGCTCGCGCCCTGCGATCTGCAGGCGATCAAGGCCGCCGGTGTCACCTTCGCCGCCAGCCTGGTCGAGCGGGTGATCGAAGAGCGCGCCAAGGGCGATCCGGCGGCCGCAGCCAAGGTGCGCGAGGAGTTGAAGGGCGTGTTCGGCGACATCGGCTCCTTGAAACCCGGCTCGCCCGAAGCCGCCCAGGCCAAGGTGCTGCTGCAGCGCGAGGGCCTCTGGTCTCAATATCTCGAGGTCGGCATCGGCCCGGACGCCGAGATCTTCACCAAGGCCCAGCCGATGTCGGCGGTGGGCTATGGCGCGCAGATCGGCCTGCATCCCAAGTCGGTGTGGAACAATCCCGAGCCGGAGATCGTGCTGGCCTGCTCGTCGCGCGGCGAGATCGTCGGCGCCAGCCTGGGCAACGACGTCAATCTGCGCGACTTCGAAGGTCGCAGCGCGCTCCTGCTCTCCAAGGCCAAGGACAATAACGCCTCCTGCGCTATCGGCCCCTTCGTGCGGTTGTTCGACGCGAGCTTCAGTCTCGATGACGTCCGCGAGGCCGAGGTCGCGCTCACCGTCGAGGGCGCCGACAATTTCCACCTGGAGGGTGCAAGCTCCATGGCGAAGATCAGCCGCGACCCGCTCGACCTGGTCGCCCAGACCCTGAACGAAAACCATCAGTATCCAGACGGACTGATGCTCTTCCTCGGCACCCTGTTCGCCCCGACCCAGGATCGCGACGCTCCCGGTGAAGGTTTCACCCATAAGCTGGGCGACCGGGTGCTGATCCGCTCATCCAGGCTGGGCGGCATGGTCAACCGCGTCACCACCGCCGATGCCGCCCCACCCTGGATCTTCGGAGTCCGCGCCCTGATGCGCTCGCTGGCGGCAAGGGGGCTGGCCTAGGGCGTTTGCTCGCAAGATCTGTCGTCGGACGAGAAGCCATGACCGCTTTCGACCCCAAACTGAAATCAACCCGCGTGGACGCGGATGACCGTCGCGGCTAAGGGATGGCGGCAAGCTGTCTCACATTAAGGGTAGAGACGGTCCCGGACGAAGACCGGGCTGGGAGGTTGCGGGTTGAACTATTTCGAACAGCTGGAGCTGCTGGCGGCGAAGCAGGGCGGATACTTCTATCCCTGGCGCTCAACGCTCGGGGAGAACAACGGCGAAGACGCCTACACGCAAGCGGTCGAACGACATCTTACCGATCAGAAAGTGGTCTTGGACGCCGGCTGCGGACACGGCGACGACATGCTCTTGTTCGCGCCGAAGGCGCTGCGGTTCATCGGTTACGACGCGGTCGAAAGCTTCGTTTCCATCGCGCGCCGCAGGGCCTCCGAGCAAGGCCTGGTCAACGTGGAACTGGTGTTCTGCAACTCGAGCCCTCAGTACAATGGCGGTGCAGCGCGCATACCGGCGGCGGAGACCTCGCTCGATCTGATCATCTCTCGGCGCGGCCCGACGAACTGGATCGCGGACGCCCGACGTGTGTGCCGCTCCGGGGCCAGGCTGATCCAGCTGAATCCGCTGCCTGCGCCGCAACCGCACTGGAACGTCGAGTTGCCCGAGGCTTTGCGGCTGGCGGAGAACCCGGCGAACCCCGCTCGCCCTGCCTTGGCCGCCCAGATCGAAGCGTCGTTGGCGCGCGCGAACCTCAAGCTGGAGGACAGTCAGGTTTTCGACGCGCCCGAGGTCTTCGCCGAACCCGAGGAACTCTACCGGGCCCTCACCTTTATGCGCTTCGAGGCGGAGACGCCGACGTGGGAGGAGGCCCGGCCGCACATAGAACGCCTGTTGTCCCGCCACGGTCCGGTCGAGTTTCGCCAACGACGCCTTCTCTGGACGGCGGTTGTGGACTAAGCCAACGTCCGCTCTCCACCCGTAGCGGACGCTCGAAGGGTCCGCTTATCGGCCGGTCGCCACGCCATCCCCTGCACAGGCGCCATCAATTCTGTGGGCGCAGATCCTAGTCGGAGACCACGCCGGCGTCGGTCAGGCGCAGGTGGCTGAGCGTGCGGTCCTCGGAGGCCATGCGCCAGGAGAGCAGATCCTGGGCGCCGGCCATCATGTCGCCGGCATAGGCCGGATCGGCGGCCAGGTCGGTCATCTCGTCGGGGTCCGCCGCCAGGTCGAACAAGAGCGGCGGAAGGCGGGTGAAGTGGACGTATTTGAACCGCTCGCCGCGCAGGATGGTCATGGCGCACTGGTCCGGCGTCAGGTCGTGCTCGCTGGGGGCCGAGGCGGCGTCGTCACCGAAGTCGAACTCCCAATGCGCCGCGCCGCGCCAGGCCTTGGGCGCGCTGGCGCCACCGAGGAAGGGCGCGAGGCTGGCCCCATCGCACTGGCGCGGGACATTCGCCCCGATCGCTTCCAGCAGGGTCGGCATGATGTCGACATGCTCGGTGAAGGCCTCGACCCTGGCGCCGCGCCCGCCGGCGGCCTGGGCGCGGGGATCACGGATGATCAGCGGGATGCGATAGGAGCCGTCGAAATAGCCGCCTTTACCCAACAACCAATGATCGCCCATCTCCTCCCCGTGGTCTGAGGTGAAGATGATCAAGGTACGGTCGATCAGTCCCGATTGTCGAAGAAAGGCCATCAGCACACCGATCTCCTCATCCACCCGGCTCATCAGGCCGAAATAGACCGCCTTCAACCGGCGCAGGCGCCGTTCATTGGCGGTGGCGCGAAACTCCCGCCGGCCCAGCCGCCAGCCCAGCCAGGGGTGCTGACGCGCTTCGGCCTCGGGCGTTGCCTTGCGCTTGAATGCAGCGACCGCCATCGGATCGTAGAGAGCGTTGTAAGGCTCCGGCGCCACGAAAGGCGGATGCGGGCGCAGGATCGATAGATGCGCCACGAAGGGATCGCGCGCGGTCCTCAGATAGTCGATCAGCTGGCCGACCAGGAAGGCGGTGTCGTCGACCTCGGCCGGATAGGCCAGGGGCCTGGGGTGCGCCGCGCCATCCTCCCAGTCCGGCCCCGCGGCCCGCTTGCCATAGGCGCGCCCGGGATCGGCCGGGGTCTCGTAGCCCTTGGCGTTCAACCAGTCGGTCCAGGCCTTGGGATGGCCGTCCATGGCGCAGACCGTGCGGATGCCGGGCAGCGGCCCCTCATAGGTAAACAGCCTGGGGTCGTCCGCCTCCACGCCGCGAGGATCGGTGCTGGTGTCGGTATAGCCGAACAGCACCGGGTCGTAGCCGAGCTTGGCCGCCTCCAGCGCCCAGTTGGTGTGCCGCGCATCAAGCGGCGTGCCGTTGGCGTGCGAACGGTGGTTGTGCAGATAGAGCCCGGTATGCAGCGAGGCGCGGCTCGGCCCACAGGGCGCGGTATTGGCGTAGTGGCGGGTGAACATCACCCCCTCGGCGCCCAGGGCGTCGAGATTGGGCGTCTTGATCATGGGATGGCCCAGGGCCGAGAGGCAATCGCCCCGCCATTGGTCTGCGGTGATGAAGATCACATTCAGCGGCGGCACGGGGAAGGCCTCTTGGAATTATCGGCGGAGCGCCGCCCAGGCAGAATGCGTGCGGATTTCGCGTCCGTCCACGACGCCGGTAATCCGAGGGGCACGACAGGCAGCGGCGATTTCGGCTAGAAACGCCGTCCATGCCAAGCTTAGCCGACGTTCGTGACCTGCTGCGCGCCCACAAGCCGGCCGCCGGGCCCTATGTCGTCGCCATCACCGGCAGCGTCGCGGCGGGCAAGAGCGTCTTCGCCAGCGAACTCGCCGCCGATATCGCCGCCTGGCCGGAGCGGCCGAGCGCGGAGATCGTCTGCACCGACGGGTTCCTGATGGACAACGCGGCGCTGGAGGCCCTGGGCCTGACCCAGCGCAAGGGGTTTCCGGAGAGCTATGACGTCGAGGGCCTGAAGGCCGCCCTGACCGCGGTCCGGCGCGGCCCGGCGCGCTTTCCAGCCTATTCCCACGTCACCTACGATATCGATCCGTGTCTGGCGCGGACATTCGATCCCCCCGACGCGTTGATCGTCGGGGGACTGGGCCTGC
>ODAK010000817.1_pt1 | contig 35446 bp, 31 predicted proteins | sample 1539591 | NCBI WGS metagenome assembly ODAK01 (sample SAMEA3539303, study PRJEB22396) | soil metagenome | biome: tundra; feature: field; material: soil | place: USA | collected 2010-05 | depth 0.15 m | reverse complement strand
CCGGGAGTTTTACGAGGCCACCCGGAACCTCGACTCGCAACCACCCCCACGAGCCGACCACGTCGAAGCCTGTCGTCCCCTGGGGGTATGTCGCCTTCGAGTATAGACCGCGCGGGCTCGCGGCCGGTCAAATAGAAGGAGACAGTAAGAGCTGGCCTGATCGGCTTGGCCGCCTGCGAGAATCTGTCGGTGATGGAACCACTCACACCACTGCTGCCCCCACCCGACGAGGTCCCCTCGGGCTACCGGGTACTCGCGCCCCAGCCCGACCGCGCCGAATCCGGCCCGCCGTTCGGGCAGCAGCAGCCGTCGTTCATCAAGCGCAAGCTCGGCCCGGTGGCCGCCGCGATCGTGGCTTTCGTGGCCAAGTTCAAGGCGATCCTGCTGGTGCTCCCCAAGCTCAAGCTGCTCGCGACGTCGGGAACGATGCTGGTGTCACTCGTCGCCTACGGATCGCTGTGGGGCTTTCCCTTCGCGCTCGGATTCGTGCTGCTGCTGCTCGTACACGAGATGGGGCACGTGATCGCCCTTCGCCGTGAGGGGATCAAGGCCAGCGCACCGATGTTCATCCCGTTCCTGGGCGCGGTGATCAGCGCCCGCTCGCTGGGCGACAACGCGCTCGCCGAAGCGCGGGTCGGGCTGGCGGGCCCGGTCCTGGGCAGCATCGGCGCCGCCGTCTGCCTGGTGATCTGGCACGCCACCGGAAACGATTTCTGGCGCGCGCTGGCCTTCACCGGCCTGTTTCTGAACCTCTTCAACCTGATACCCGTGGTCCCGCTCGACGGTGGGCGGGCGATGGCGGCGATGTCGCCCTGGATGTGGATCGCCGGCTTCTTCGCAACGCTGGGGCTGGCGATCGCGTTCCCGAATCCGATCATCCTGCTGATCGTCCTGTTGACTGGCTTTGAGACCTACAAGCGGCTCAAGCTGCGCCGCGCGGGCGGCTCGAACCAAACCGACTACTACCGGGTCAGCCCGCGAAACCGCGCCTTGGTGGCCGCCGTCTACCTGTCATTGATCGTGGCGCTGGTGATCGGGATGCACGCGACCAACCTGCCGCTCACGATCGCCTGACGCCGTCCTACATGCCCGGAGGCGGGCGCATCACGGGACGGTCGTCGTCGCCACGAGTCCGCTGAGTCCAGTAGAACGTGTACACCAGCGACAGGGGAAGCGCGATCACGCCGATCACGAACAGCACTGTCCCCGTGGTCTGCAGGTCGATCCAGCTCACGTGCGCGGTCACCGCCCACTTCAGGATTGCTCCGACCGCTATGACAGCAAATGCTGTGCCAATTGACATGGTTTGGTTCCTACCCGAACTGGTCCGGCGAAACGCACTCTAGCGTCACCCCCGGCCATCCTCAGCGGCCGACCTCACGCAGCTCCCGCTGCACGTCGCGGGCCATGTCGCGCTTGCGGATCGTCTCGCGTTTGTCGTAGAGGTCCTTGCCCTTGGCCAGGGCGAGCTCGACCTTGGCGCGCGACCGCGGCCCGGCGAAGTACATCCGGGTGGGCACCAGCGTCAGCCCGCGCTCGCGCGTGCGGCCGAGCAGGCGGTCGATTTCCTCACGATGCAGTAGCAGCTTGCGCGGTCGCTCGGGTTCGTGGTTGGCGTTCGATGCCGGGCCGTAGGGGGGGATGTAGACGCCGATCAGCCACAGCTCGCCGTCACGCACGTGCGCGTAGGCATCCTTGAGCTGGGCCTTGCCCTCGCGCAGCGATTTGACCTCGGTGCCGGTCAGCACGATCCCGCATTCGACCTTCTCGAGCAGGTTGAAGCGATACGACGCTTGACGGTTGCTGGCGACGTCGCCGGAAGCCGCCTTGCGCTTTGCACCTTTGGCCATCGGTCAATCTTCTCGCACTGCCGCCGCCGACGCCGGCGCCGGTAGCAGATCCACGCGGCCACGCGGCGCGTCCACCCGCTCGACCTCGATCCCGATCGGATCCCCCAGCCGGATCGCGCCCCCGTTGCGGGTTCCGACCAGCATCGTCCCCTCCTCGTTGAGCTCCCACCAGTCACTGCGCAGCTTGCGCACCGGCAGCATGCCCTCGAACAACCGCTGGTCGCCGAACGCGACAAACGCGCCGGCCCCGATCAGCCCCACGACCTCGCCCTCGAAGATCGTGTCCCGCCCCGTCGCACTCAGTGCCTGCTCCAGCAGGAAGCATCCGGCGATGTCGTCGGCGTCGCGCTCGATCGTCATCGCCTCGCGCTCACGCGTCGAGGTCCACGGGCCGGCCGCCGCGACCCGCGAGGAGTCCGGGCGGGGCCCGCCGGCGATCGTGCTCAGCAGCGCCCGATGGCAGATCAGGTCAGGATATCGCCGGATCGGCGAGGTGAAATGGCAGTAATACGACGACGCGAGCCCCGCGTGGCCGAGATTGCGATTGTCGTAATAAGCCTGCTTGAGCGAGCGCAGCACGAGCGTGCTCAGGGCCCGGCCGCCGTAGCCGCGCTTGCGCGCCCAGGCCGAGACCAGACGCGACGCCTCGCCGGTCAGCTCGGCGGCCTGCTGCGATGTCAGATGGCCCCGGGGCACCGGCGGCGTCGGCACTCCGAGTGACTGCAGCTGCTCGACCAGGCGCTCCACCGCCGTGCCGTCAGGCCGCTCGTGCACGCGGTACAGCGTCGGGACCCGGCGCTCGCTCAGATGCCTGGCCACCTGCTCGTTGGCAGCGATCATCAGCTGCTCGATCAGCCGGTGCGATTCGGTCTGCGGGACCGCCTCGGCGCTGACCAGATTGCCCGCGGAGTCAAACGTGAACTCGGGCTCGGCCGACTCCACGTCGATCGCCGCGCGCGCCGAGCGCCGCCGCCAGAGCGAGTCGGCGGCGCTGCGAGCCGCCGCCAGCGCCGGTCCCCATGGCTCGGAGGCCCGCTCCTCACCGGCGAAGATGCGATCGACCTGCCGATACTCCAGCCGCTGGTCTGAGCGGATCACCGAGCGGTAGAACGCGACGCGGCGCACCTGGTCGCCGGCGATCGTGAGCTCGACGGTCACCGTCAAGCGATCCTCACCCGGCACCAGCGAGCACGCGTGGTTGGAGAGCTCGCGCGGGAGCATCGGCTCGACGGCCCCCGGCACGTAGACACTCGTGGCCCGCCGATACGCCTCGCGGTCGACGGCCGAGCGGGGCGGCACGTAGGCCGACACGTCAGCGATGTGGACCGATACCTGCAAACTGCCGTCATCGTTGGGCTGCGCGGAGATGGCGTCGTCGAAGTCGCGCGCGCTCGCCGGATCGATCGTGAACGTGGCGAGCGAGCGCAGGTCCCTTCGCCCGGAGTCGCCGGCCGACGGCTGCCCGGCGGCATGGCGCGCCTCGTGCTCCACCGCCGGATCGAACCCGCGCCGCAGGCCGCGGTCGATCATGAACGCCTCGATCACGTCCCTGGCCACCTGCGGCCGTCCCAGGCGCCGCGCGATCACCGCCCGCCGCGAGCCGTGCCCGCCGCGCCCGGTGCCCGGCCTGACGACGACCAGGTCACCCACTCGGGCGCGGCTGTCGCGGCTGACCACCAGCTGCGGTCCGGGCGCAAAGAACGGCTCGGCGACGATGAACTTCCCGCGTCGCGCCAACACGGCGACTCGCGCCGCCGCGCCCACCTCGCCAGGCTTAGCGCTCACGGAAGCTCGGCGGCGACTGTCCGCTCGGCGACTCTGAGCGCGGTGTCGGTGCGCGAGCGTGGACTGGTGCTCGCGTAGACGTTGGGAGTGATGCCGGCGCCCTCGCGCACGCCGCCACCGCCGAGGTTGCGCCCGCTGGGGGTGAAGTACTCGCCGACTGTCATGTCCAGCGCACCGCCGTTGGGCAGCGGCTGGATCTCCTGAAAGACCCCTTTGCCGTAGGTGTGGCTGCCGACGACCTTGGCCCGGCCGCGATCCTGCAGCGCCGCGGTGACGATCTCCGCCGAGGACGCGGTACCCCGGTCGACCAGCACCACGAGCGGGATCTTCGTCGAGATCGCACCGCCCCGGGCCAGATACACCTGCCGTGGCTGGCTGCGGCCGTCGGTCGAGACGATCGTGCCGTCTGGGATGAAGATGCTGGCGACGCTGACGGCCTCCTCCAGCAGGCCGCCGCCATTCTCACGCAGGTCGAGGATCAGCCCCTTGGCGCCGCCCTGGAGGACTTTGTCGACCTGGGCGCGCAGCTCCGAACCTGATCCGTCGGTGAAGCTGGTCAGCTGCACGACGCCGAGCTTGTGGGCGTGGTAGGCGACCACCGTCCCGCTGGCCACCGGGACCGTGATGTCGGCGCGGATCAACGAGACCCTGCGGACTTGTGCGCCGCTGAGCACGGTCAGCGACACCTTCGTCCCTGCCCGGCCCTTGATCAGGGCCGATGAGAACTCAGCCGAGCGGCTGGCCAGCGAGGTCGAGCCGACGTGGGTGATCAGGTCACCCCGCTTCAGGCCCGCCTTGGCCGCCGGCGATCCTGCGAACACGTCGACAACGTTCAGCCCCCTCGGCTCGGGCGCGACGTCGATCCCGATCCCACTCAGGTGGGGGTTGGATTGGTCCTCGAACGATCGGTAGTCAGACGGGTCGAAGTAGTGCGAGTACGGATCGTTGAGGCTCGCCACGGCCGCCGCCAGACCCTTGTTGACCAGCTGGCTGCGGTTGATCTGGCGGTAGTAGTCGTGCTGCAGGAGGTTGAGAACCTGGTCGACCAACTGCGTGTTGCTGGTGTCATCGACGAACACGCTGCGCACCGGCGACGGCAGCCAGCTCGGGTGACCGCCGAACCAGACGCCGACAAACAGCACCACGATTCCCGCGATCACCAGCAGCCAGCGGCGCGGAGAGCGAGAACGTTCGGCGAACATATTCTCTGGAGGGTAGCCGTCGGACTCCGCTACTCAGCCACTTCGATTCAGTGTCGTGATTCGGAATTTCGAATCACGACATAGACGTTCGGGGCCTGGGCGCCGGCGGACTGCCTGTCCCGCCGACCCCCAGCCCGGAGCTTGTTGCCCTAGACCCGCAGGAAGCGGCGCAGCGACAGCCCTGAACCCAGCGCCGACACCGCCACGCCGGCGCACAGCAGCACCGCCACCAGCGCGCTGAAGGCAATCGTCCGCGGTGCGGCGATCAGCGTCCAGTGGTTGGCCAGCGGATCGAGCAGCGCCACCTTGGTGATGCCGAGCACCGCGATCGCCAGCAGCGCCCCGGCCGCGCCGACGATCGTCCCCTCGATCACAAACGGCCAGCGGATGAACCAGTCGGTGGCTCCCACCAGCTTCATCACCTCGACCTCGCGCCGGCGGGAGTACAGCGACAGGCGGATCGTGTTGGCGATCAGCAGCACGGAGGCCAGCGCCAGCAGTACGGTCAGCACCGCCGCCGTGATCGTCACCAGGTTGGTGACCTCCAGGATCTTGCGGGTGTCGTTCTTCTTGTTGGACACGCTCTGGATGGCGGGGTCGAGCGTTCCCGTGCCGCCTCCGGACTTGGGTGGCGCGAGCGCGTTGCGCACGGCGAGCACGTTGGCCGGGTTGTCAGGGATGACGTGGAAGGTGTCGGGCAGCGGATTGCTCCCCAGCAGCTGATAGGCCTGCGGATCGGCCTTTGACTGCTGGGCGTAGGCGGCCTGCTTGGACTCGAACTCCACCGACTTGACGTGGGGGACGTTGAGCAGTTCGCGATGCACGCGGGCCTCGTCGGCCGCCGTCGCGCCGGTCTTCATGTAGACGTCGACCAGTACGCGGCTGCGGACGCTGTTGGCCGCTCCGTTGGTGGCCTGGACGATCGGGATGAAGACGCCGAGCACCAGCATCGTCACCAGCACGGTGGCCAGCGCGGCAAAGCTCGGAGCGGCGCTGCGGCGCATCGCGCGCAGGGCCTCGCGCAGGAAGAAACCGATCCGCATGGCTACAGCCCCGGCGGACGGGCAGAGGGCGAGCGCAACCGCTGGGCGAACTCACGCGTGCTCTCGTCGCGCGTGTACAGGCCGGCGGCGTCATCGCGTACGACTCGCCCCCGTGAGAGCTCAAGCACCCGGCGTCGCATCTTGTCGACCATCGCCTGGTCGTGGGTGGCGACGAGGACCGTGGTGCCGGTTCGATTGATCCGGTACAGCAGTCGCATGATGTCGATGCTGGTCTCCGGGTCGAGATTCCCGGTCGGCTCGTCGGCCAGCAGCAGCGGCGGATGGTTTACGAACGCCCGCGCGATCGACACTCGCTGCTGCTCCCCACCCGACAGCTGGTCAGGGAGGTTGTGCAGCTTGGTCGAGAGGCCGGTCAGGCGCAGGATGTCCGGGACCTTGGCCCGGATCTCCTTACGTGAGCCACCGGTTACCTGCAGCGCGTAGGCGACGTTGTCATACACGGTGCGGTTGGACAGCAGCTTGAAGTCCTGGAACACCACGCCGATGTTGCGCCGGTAGAACGGGACCCGCTTGCGGTTGATGTCGGCGAGATTGCGACCGGCGACGCGAATCGTGCCGTCGGTCGGCTCCAGCTCCTTGATCAGGAGGCGCATGACGGTCGACTTGCCCGAGCCGGTCGCTCCGACGAGGAACACGAACTCCTCGCGATCGACCGAGAATGTGGCCTGGTCTAGACCGATGTCCCCGGCGTAGAGCTTGGAGACGCCGCGGAACTCGATCACCGATTGGCCGCCCGTCGCCGGGCGCGTTACCTGCCGGGGCCGCGTTGACGGGTTTACCGCCGGGCGGCGCCGAGTGCGGTGCTGGGTTTGCTTTGAGGTAGCCATAGAGTCGTCGCAGCGTAGCGGGGAGTTCCTGCTCCTGTCCCGTCTGAGAGCCTCTTGCAACGCGATTTGCAGGACTAATGGATAAAGGCCCGGTCAACGCGGCCGGGTGGGGGCGCGGTGGATGGCCCTGCCCCGCGCTTGGCCGCCCCCGCGCCCGCTACCGTTTCCAGCCGATGTCCCCGATCCAGCCTTCGACGCTCGCCAACGGAATGCCGCTGTACCGGATCGCGGTCGAAGGTACGCGGGCGACCACCCTGTTGGTCGCCTTCGACGCCGGCGCGCGTACCGAGCAACCTGAGGAGAACGGGATGGCGCACTTCCTGGAGCATCTGGTTTTCAAGGGCGGCGTTTCCTATCCGACCTATCGCGATGTCAACGAGGCGGCCGAGCGGATCGGCGCCGTGCTCAACGCCTACACGAGCCACGACCTGGTCGCGTTCCACATCACCGCCCGGGCCGAGAGCGCGCCCGCCGCCGCCGATCTGCTGACCGACTTCGTGGCCCGACCGCGGATCGATTCCGAGGAGCTGGACCGCGAGCGGGGTGTCGTCGTGCAGGAGATCGCGCGCGCCGACGATCAGCCCGCGGCGCTGGCCGAGCACCTGATCGACCAGGCCGTGTTCGGCGATCATCCTCTCGGCCGCCCCGTGCTGGGGCCCGCCGAGCACCTTCGTGAGACCTTTACGCGCGAGGCGATCGTCGCGTTCCGCACGCGCCGCTGGTCGCCCTCCCGCGGGGCCGCGTTCGCGGTGGGCAATCTCGGCTCGCTGCCCGACGAGGAGCGGCTGGAGGAGCTGTTCGGCCGCTTTGACGCCCGCCCCCTGCCTGACCCCTACGAGGTGGTGCCGCCGTTCGCGCCACGGGTGCTCGTGCGCGAGCGCGACTCAAATCAATCCCACCTGCGGATGTCCTACCGCCCCGCGGTCGACGTCTCCGACCCGCGCCAGCGGGCGGCGCTGGTGATCTATTCGACGTTGCTGGGCGGCTCGATGGGCTCACGCCTGTTCGACGAGATCCGCGAGCAGCGTGGACTGGCCTACTCGGTCAGCAGCTTCCCGCACGCTTACGCCGACGTGCCGGTGCTGCAGCTGTCGGCCGGCCTGGAATCCGGCAAGTGCGTGGAGGCGTACCGGCGGATGCGCGCGATCGTCGACGAACTGCGCGATCAGGGCCCCACCGAGTCCGAGGTGCAGCGCGCACGCTCCTACGCCGCCGGCGCCCGTTCGATCGCGTTTGAGAACAGCGGCGCGGTGGCCCGCTACGCGGCCCAGCAGACGATCGTGCACGCCGAGGACGTCAATCCCGACCGGGCGATCGAGCTGCTCGACGCGGTCACCTTCGACCAGGTCCGGGAGATCGCCGCCGGCGTGGCCGATGAGTTGGCCGTGGCCTGCGTCGGTCCGCACACCGTGGAGGAACTGGAGCCGGTCTGAGACGCCGGCTCGCTGTCGGGGGCGTCGTCGTGGTCGTGGTGCTCGTGGCGGCGGCTATCGCCCTGCGGTCTCGGAGCGGCCACCAACCGGGTGACGCGGTCGCCAACACTGGCGCCACGGTCGTGGGCCAGACCTCGCACCGATCCAAGCCACGGCGGGTCGTCCCCGCCCGGCCGCCGCTGTCGCCCGCCCAGCAAAGGCTCCGCGCCGTCCTGGACCGCGAGCTCAGCGCCGCGGGGCCCGACAGTGGAGCCGAGGTCTATGACCTAGGCGCCCACGCCCAGCTGTTCGCGGCCCGCGAGCAGGTCAAGCGTCCCCCCGCCTCGGTCGAGAAGCTGTACACGACCGTCGCGCTGCTGCGCAAGCTGGGGCCCGACGCGAAGCTGACCACGACTGTGCTGGGCACCGGGTCGCCGGGGCCGGGCGGCGTCTGGCACGGCGATCTGTATCTGCGCGGCGGCGGCGACCCCACGCTCGGCGACGCGGCCTTCAACCGCGTCTGGGAGTCGGGCTACGGACCGACCCTCGGCCAGCTCGCCGCGCAGCTGATCAAGCAGGGCATCCGCCGCGTGACCGGGTCGGTGATCGGCGATGATTCGCTGTTCGATGCCCTGCGCGGCGGGCCCGCGACCGCCTACGCGCCGGACGTTCCCGATTTCGGCGGTCAGCTGAGCGCGCTGAGCTTCGATCACGGCTCAAGCGCCAAACGACTCTCGCCGGGGGCGTTCGCCGCCAGGGAGCTGGTGCTCACGCTGCGCGCTTCACACGTCAGCGCGCGGGCCGCCAAGCGCACCGCCCAGACGCCGCGCGGCGCGCGCGTGCTGGCCCGGGTCAGCTCGCCACCGATGTCGGTGCTGCTATCGCTGATGGATGTCCCCTCCGATGATCTGTTCGCCGAGCTGTTGACCAAGCAGCTGGGCAGCCGCTTTGACCACGCGGGCACGATCGCCGCCGGCGCGCACGTGATCACCGACGTGATCCACAGCTACGACCTGCACCCGACGATCGTCGACGGCTCCGGACTCTCGCGCAACGATCAGTCCTCGCCGCTGGAGGTCTCCGACCTGCTGCGATACGTGTGGCACACGCCCGTGGGGTTGCGACTGTCTGACTCGCTGCCGGTCGTCGGCGAGACCGGAACGGTGCGGTCGATCGCCACCCGGACCGCAGCCCAGGGTCACTGCATCGCCAAGACCGGGACGCTGGACTACGTGACCGACCTGGCCGGCTACTGCGCCGCTCGCGGCGGTCACATGGTGGCGTTCGCGCTGTTCGTCGATGGGCCCACGAATGAGCGTGCACTCGTGTTGATCAGCCGGATGGTCGCGGCGATCGCCGGTTACTAATGCAGCAGGAGGGCTTGCGCCGGCAGGTGCGCTGCGGCGAGAATGGGGGCGTGGAGCTGAGCACCGCTCTGAACCGGCGCGAGCTGCAGGGCTATCTCAACCGGATCGAGGATCGCTGGCCGATCGACATCGCGCTGCTCGGCGGCGCCCGCGTGGCGGACGAGCGCGGCGCGCCACCGCAGCGCGAGCGCGGACCGGAGTTCGTGGTCGTGCTCGTTTCGCACGCGTTCGAGGGAATGCCGTGGCTCGAGCGCGTCTATCAGGCCACCTCGCTCTGGGATGGGCTCGAGATGGGCGAGCCCGCCGATCTACATTGCTACACGCCGGCCGAGTACGAGCGCAAGCGCATGACGCTGCGCGCCGTGCGCGAAGCGGCCGAGAACGGGCTGGACCTGCTCGCCGTCGTGCCCTAGCAGATCTCGACCATGCGCTGTATCGGTACCCGCGCGCGGTCGGCGGTCTCGGCCGCAACCTTGACCTCGTGGACGTCGTCGCGCAGGGCGTCGCGCAGCTTGGGCAGCGTGATCATCTTCATGTAGCGGCAGTGCGCGGCCTCGTTGGCGGCGATGAACTCGACGCCGGGCGCCGCCTGGCGCAACGGATGCAGCATGCCGGTCTCGGTGGCTACGATCGCGGTGGCCCCGGCCGGGCGCTGCGCCAGGTCGCGCGCGTATCCGAGCATCCCGCCCGTGGAGAGCATGTGCACGCCCTCGGCGCTCACGTCGCCGGCAGCCACGTACTCCATCACGCTGGTCGAACAGCCGCATTCGGGATGGATCAGGAAGTCGGCCTGCGGGTGGGCGGCGCGTACCGCCGTGATGTCGTCAGGCCTGATCCCGGCGTGCACGTGGCATTCACCGTCCCAGACGTGCATCCGCCGACCCAGCGTCCGCTCGACATAGGCCCCGAGGAACATGTCGGGGCCGAACAGGATCTCGGTGTCGTCGCCGTGCTGGCGGTAGATGTGCTCCACGACGGCGACCGCATTGGCCGAGGTGCAGCAGTAATCGGTGAGGGCTTTGACCTCGGCGGTGGTGTTGACGTACATCACCACGATCGGGCGGGCGGGAGCGAATTTGGCCTTCCAGTCGCGCAGCTGGGCCGCCGTGATCGAGTCCGCCAGCGAGCATCCGGCATCCGGATCGGGGATCAGCACACGCTTTTCCGGGCACAGGACCGAGGCGGTCTCGGCCATGAAGTGCACGCCGCAGAAGACGATCGTGTCGGCGCCGGTTTCCGCGGCCCGCTGGGACAGGCCGAGCGAGTCCCCGACGTAGTCGGCCACATCCTGGATCTCGGGCAGCTGGTAGTTGTGGGCGAGGATCACCGCCCCGCGCTCGGCGGCGAGCGCGCGCACCTCGTCTTGGAGCGCCGGGATCTGCTCCAGGGTCAGCGGCGCGCCGGTCGCGCCGAACATCGGAAGGTTCATGGGACCGCCTGCAGGATCAGTGAGAGGTCGAGGGCCGGAGCGCTGTGCGTCAGCGCTCCAACCGAGACAAAGTCTACGCCGGTCGCCGCGATCGCCCGGAGCGTCTCTAGCGTGACCCCGCCGCTCGCCTCCAGGCGCGCCCGGCCGCCCACGTGTGCGACCGCCTGCGACAGCTCCTCCAGGCTCATGTTGTCAAGCAGGATCGCGGGGGCGCCCGCGTCCAGCGCCTCGTCGACCTCGGCCAGGGTGCGGCACTCGACCTCGAGCGGGAGCTGCGGGGAATGAGCGTGGGCCAGGCGCACCGCGGCCCCGACCCCACCCGCCATGGCCGCGTGGTTCTCCTTGATCAGGATCGCGTCGTAGAGGCCGGCGCGGTGGTTGGTGGCCCCGCCGGCCGCCACCGCCGCTTTCTCCAGCGCGCGTAGCCCGGGGGTCGTCTTGCGCGTATCAAGGATGCGCGCTCCCGTCCCTTCCACCGCGGCCACGCACCGCGCCGCCAGCGTCGCGACCCCCGACAGACGCTGCAGGAAGTTCAGCGCCGTCCGCTCGGCGCTCAGCAGCGCCCGAGCGCGGCCCTCCACCTCCAGCACGGGGCCGCCCTCTCGCCATTGCCCTTCGGCGGCCAGGCGCCGCAGTGAGACCTCGGGATCCAGCGCGCGAAAGCTGGCCTCGGCCGCGTCGAGACCGAACACGACGCCCGGCCGCTTCTGGGTGATCAGCGCCCGCGCACGCGTTTCCGGGGCGACGGTGGCGGCCGTGGTCAGATCGCCGCTGCCGAGGTCCTCGGCCAGCGCCCGCGCGACGATCTCCGGGATCTCGCTATCTGGCATCGGCGGCGAGGATACGTCGGCGGCGATCCGCTTGCTTTGGTGAGGTCTATTGCAATAGGCTCCTACCGGATCAACCGGAAAGAGGAGACCATATGCATCGCAGAGTCGGGCTCTTGATTGCTGTCGCCACGTTTGCGGCGGCGCTGTCATCGTCTGCGGCCGCCGGGGCGGCCACCACCAAGGTCGTCTACGCGGGTACGCCGCCTAATACCAAGGCGCTCGCGGCAAAGCTGCTCGGCAAGGGCGTGAAGGCCCTCGGCCAGGACAACCCGGGAATCAACGCCTTCTCCAATCAGACCGTGACTATCAACCAAGGTGACTCGGTCAAGTGGGTCGGACTGGCGGCCAATTTTCACACCGTTGACCTGCCCGCCAAGGGCGGGGCGGATCTGCCGCTGTTTGTGGCGGGTAAGACGGTGACCGGAGTCAACGACTTCGCCGGGAGCCCGTTCTGGTTCAACGGCCTGGTCCCCAGCCTTGGATTCAACCCACAGCTCTTGGCTCGGACCGGCGGCTCCACCTACAACGGCTCAAGCCGGGTCGATTCCGGCCTGCCGGCTGCGCCCAAGTCACCCGACACGCTGAAGATCACCTTCACCAAGCCTGGCGTCTACAAGTACTTCTGCGATGTCCACGCGGGCATGTTCGGAACCGTGGTCGTGCGCGCGAAGGGCAAGCCGGTGCCGACCCGCAAGCAAGACGCAGCGGCGCTCACCAGGCAGCTGACGACTGACATCCTGGCCGCCAACAAGCTCACGAAGATCAAGCAGCCCGCGAACCATGTGAGCCTCGGCATGTCGACCAGGCAGGGCGTCGAGCTCTTCGCGATGTTCCCGGCGACACTCAGCGTCAAGGCAGGAACCGTTGTCACGTTCTCGATGTCGGCAAATTCACGTGAGGTGCACACCGCCGCGTTCGGCCCCTCGAAGTACCTCACGACGCTGGCCGACTCGGTTGCCGGCCCGGCACCCGACCAGCAGGCGCTGTATCCGAGCAGTCCTCCGCCGGCTGGCCCGATCCAGCTCAGTCCGACCTCGCACGGGAACGGGTTCGCCAACACGGGTGCGCTCGACCGCGATTCGAGCACGCCGTTGCCGTCGAGCGGGCGGATCGATTTCAACACTCCCGGCACGTACCACTTCATCTGTCTGATCCACCCGTTCATGCAGGGCACGATTGTCGTGAAGTGAGGCTGAAACGGTGCCCGGCGCTAGAGCGCCGGGCACCGTTGTCGCGCTCTGGGCCGACGCGAGCGAAGCCCGGGTTGTGGGACCGGGCACGAGCGGTGACTACGTCTACGTCGGCGAGTTGACCAGCGAGGTGCTCCGCGTCAAGCCCTAGCCGGATCGGTCCGCTAACAGATCCCCGGGACCGGCGTCGGTGTCGGGGAGCGGGGCGGCCGAGGGGTCGCAGACGAGCACGCGGATCGTGGCAAAACTGGGATCCGCGGCGCCGTGCAGCCTGGCCCCGGCGGAGGTCAGCGCGTGCAGATAGTCGACGACCTCGGTGGTCACGCGCTCGCCCGGGAGCAGCGCCGGGACCCCGGGGGGATAACCGGCGATCGACTCGCAGGAGATCCGGCCGATCGCCTGCTCCACGGCCACGGTCTCGCCGGCCCCGAGGAAGGCGTCGCGGATCGGTACCGCCGTCTGGTGTTGCAGCGCCGCCGGCGGCCGCGCGATCGCCCGTCCCTGTCCCGGGCGGGCGGTCCGCCGCACAGTCTCGGCGAAGTCGTGCGCAAAGCGCTCAAGCGGCTCGACCGGCTGGCCGAGGCCGAGCACCAGCACGAGCGTCGCGTGGTTGGCGAGCTCGACGTAGATGTCATAGCTGGCCCGCAGCTCGGAGGCGATCTCATAGCCGGTGCAGCCGGTGCCGCGGATGTCGATCACGATCCGCAGCGGATCCCACCCGGCGACGCCGGGCCGGCCGACCATCGCCTCGCCGACCACCGAGCAGCCAGGGATCGCCTCGATCTCCGCGCGGGCGCGATAGGACGCGGCCAGCGTCCGGTCCAGCAGCGCCTCCCCATGCACGGCCAGCTGGCGACGCGAGCTGTCCAGCGAAGCCAACAGCAGCGAATTGGGGCTGGTGGAGCGCAGCAGCCGCACGCACCGTGCCACCGCTTCGGGATCGATTGCGCCATCGCGGGCGATGTGCAGCATCGCCGATTGCGTCAGGCTGCCGACGATCTTGTGCGTCGAGGCCAGCACGGCGTCGGCGCCGAGTTTGAGCGGCGACTCGGGCAGGGTCGGGTGAAAGCCGAAATGCGAGCCCCAGGCGCAGTCGACCACCAGCGCGACGCCGGCCGCCTGGGCGACCTCGGCGCAGCCACGGATGTCGGCGGCCATCCCGTAGTAGGTCGGTGAGACCACGAACGCGGCCGTTATGTCAGGCGCGCGGGACAGCGCGTCCTGCAGCGACGCTGGCGTGACCCCGTGGGCCATCCCCAGCTCCTCGTCGTACTCGGGGGCGACGAAGCTCGCCGTGCCGCCGCTGAGGACGAGGCCGTCGACCACGCTGGCGTGCGAGTTGCGCTGGACCAGCACGTGCTCCCCCGGGGGTGCGAGCGCCATGCACAGGGCGTGGTTGCCCTGCGTGGCGCCGTTGGTGAGAAACCACGTGCGCCCGGCGCCGTAGGCCACCGCCGCCAGCTCCTCGGCGCGCTCGTAGGGCGTCGGCGAGGGGCCGACGTCGATCCCCTCGATGTCCTGGCAGATGTCGAGCGCCAGCGCGCGCTCGCCCATCGCGCTGCGCAAACCAGGATCGGCGCCCGGGCCGCCCTTGTGACCGGGAACGTGGAAGCGGACCGACCCGCGAAAGCCGTAGGAGACGATCGCCTCCAGATACGGCGCGGTGGGCAGCTCTCCGGCGTTGCGGCGCTCGCTCACTTTGCCGCCGGCGAGTTCGCGCGTGTCAACGGCTCGACCATGACTCACTTTGCCGCCGGCAAGTTCGCGCGTGTCAACGGCTCGACCATGACTCACTTTGCCGCCTTGAGCAGGTAGGCCCGCACGAAGCCGTCGAGGTCGCCGTCGAGCACGCGGTTGGCGTCGCCCATCTCGTGATCGGTGCGATGGTCCTTGACCATCGTGTAGGGGTGCAGCACGTATGAGCGGATCTGCGAGCCGAAGTTGACGTCCTGGGCATCGCCCTTCTCTCGGGCGATCTCCTCACGGCGCCGGCGCTCCTCGAGCTCCACCAGCTTGGAGCGGAGCATGGCCATCGCCTCGGCCTTGTTGGAGGACTGCGAGCGCTCGTTCTGGCACTGCACGACGATCCCCGTCGGCCTGTGCGTGATCCGCACGGCCGAATCGGTCTTGTTGACGTGCTGGCCACCGGCCCCGCTGGCGCGGTAGGTGTCGATCTGCAGGTCGTCGTCGTCGATCTCCACCTCCGAGGCCTGCTCGACCACCGGCGATACCTCCACCCCGGCGAAGCTGGTCTGCCGGCGGTTGGCCGAATCAAACGGTGACAGCCGGACCAGGCGGTGGACCCCCTTCTCGCTGCCGTACAGCCCGTAGGCGTTCTCGCCCCTGACCCTGAAGGTGGCCGACTTGACGCCGGCCTCCTCTCCGGGTGACACCTCCAGCAGCTCGACCGCAAAGCCGCGCTTCTCGGCCCAGCGCATCTCCATCCGCAGCACCATCTCGGCCCAGTCCTGGGCATCGGTGCCGCCGGCCCCGGCGTTGACGGCGACCAGCGCGTCACCGGCGTCATAGGGGCCGGAGAAGAGCCGCTCCTCCTCCAGCTCGGCCAGGCGCTCCTGCACGGTCTTGACCTGTTCCTCCAGCTCGCCGGCGATGTCCGGATCCTCCTCGGCGAGCTCGGCCAGCGGCTCCAGGTCCTCCACGTCGCGCTCGAGCGCGCGGAACACGCTCAGCTTGCGGGTCGCGCGCGCATGCTCGGCGCTGACCCGCGCCGCGCGCTCCTGGTCGTCCCACAAGCCGGGCGCTCCCATCTCCTGTTCGAGCGCGGTGGCGCGCTCCGACAGCGCAGCCGGGTCAAAGATAGTCCGCGAGCAGCTTGAGCTGCCCACGGATTGCAGCGAGCCGCTGGGAGAGCGGCTCTGAAGGGGCGGTGGCCATGACCGCCACCCTAGCAACGGGCGAGACCCGGCATGGACTGGGCCCCCCGCCAGAGTCGGCGCGATCGCGATCGGCCGATCATGGGTCAGCCATTCCTTCAGCGCGACGCGCGCACCTCCTCAAAGCCGGACTCCATGGCTCCGTGCAACTCGAGGCGGGTGTGTGGTCATTTCCAGATTCTCCGTCCCAGGGCTAGTTTCGGGGATCGTCATCAGCATGGTTCCCGGCGGCTGACGGGCGAAGAACGGATCACGTACGTCATCACGCCGGAGCGCATCCGCCACCAGAAGCAGTAGGCGAAGTCGCGCCTATCGCCCAGCGCGCCTAGCGTCCAGGCGCGTCTAGGCGCCGTGGCACTTCTTGTACTTCTTGCCCGACCCGCACCAGCAGGGATCGTTGCGTCCGATCTGCTCGGTCTCGTCCACGCGCCGCTGCTCGACGTGGGGCAACGGCTCCTGCTCCTCGGTGTAACCCTCGGCGCCGGGACCGGCGGCCCCGCCGGCGGCCGCGGCCATCGCCAGCGCGCTGGGCTGCGACGCAGCGCCGCCTGAGTAGGTGACGTTACGCCCGCGGGTCGACGAGCTGGAGCTGGGGCTCGGACGGCGCGGCGGCGGGGGCGGCGGGGCGCCGTTGTCCCCCTCCACCGTCACCTCGACGTGGAAGATCATCCGGGCGAAGTCGCCCCAGACACTGTTCATCAGGTCCCGGAACAGCTCAAAGGCCTCGTTCTTGTAGGCCACCAGCGGCTCGATCTGGGCGAACCCACGCAGATGGATGCCCTCGCGCAGGTAGTCCATGTCGTAGAGGTGCTCGCGCCAGCGCTGGTCGATGATCTGCATGAGCAGGAAGCGCTCCAGGGCTCGCATCAATTCCTCGCCTAGCTCCTGCTCACGCCGGTCGTACTGGGCGAGCGCCTCCTCCTGGAGGCGGAGCGCCAGATCCTCCCGGTCGACCCGGTCGGGGTCGACCGCGGCGAAGGCGGCGCTGGGGGTGAAGATCTCCTCGATCCGGCGCATCAGCCCCGCGGCGTCCCAATCCTCGACGAAGTCGCCGGCGGTGTACTCGTCGACCAGGCGCCCGATCAGGTTCACGACCTCCTCGCTGGCGGCGTCTGACATGTCGCGCCCCTCCAGCACCTCGTCGCGGTAGGTGTAGATCACCTCGCGCTGCTGGTTGAGCACGTCGTCGTACTCGAGCGTGTGCTTGCGCATCAGGAAGTGCTGCTCCTCCACCTTCCTCTGCGCCTTCTCGATCTGCTTGGAGAGCATCCCGGCCTCGATCGGCTCCTCGTTGCCCTCCTCGTCCAGTGTGCCGAGGCGATCGAGGATCTTGTAGATCCGCTCGCCGGCGAATAGACGCACGAGGTCGTCCTGGGCGGAGAGGAAGAAGCGCGACTCGCCCGGGTCGCCCTGGCGCCCGGAGCGCCCCCGCAGCTGATTGTCGATCCGGCGCGACTCGTGGCGCTCGGTGCCGATGATGAACAGGCCTCCCGCCTCCAGCACCTGCTCGCGCTGCTCCTCTACGCGGCGATCGATCTCGGTCAGCATCTTGGCGTAGTGCTCGTCGTAATCCGGCGCTCCGGGCGCCAAGCCGAGCTTGGCCAGCTCCAGCTTGGTCAGGTGCTCAGCGTTGCCGCCGAGCTTGATGTCGACACCGCGGCCGGCCATGTTGGTGGCGATCGTGACCGCGCCGGGGGCGCCGGCCTCGGCGATCGTCTCACCCTCGCGCTCGGCTAGCTCGGGCTTGGCGTTGAGCACGTTGTGCTTGATGCCGTGCTTGGTGAGCTGCTCCGACAGCAGCTCCGATATCTCCACCGAGATCGTCCCGACCAGCACCGGCTGGCCGTTGCCGTTGCGCTCGGAGATCTCCTTGACGACCGCCGCCCACTTGCCATCGCGGGTTTTGTAGACCTGGTCGTTGCGGTCGGCTCGGACCATCGGCATGTTGGTGGGGATCTGGACGACCGGGAGCTTGTAGATCTTCATGAACTCGGTCGCCTCGGTCAGCGCCGTCCCGGTCATCCCCGCCAGCTTGTCGTACATGCGGAAGTAGTTCTGCAGCGTGATCGTGGCCAGGGTCTGGTTCTCCTCCTGGACGCGGACGCCCTCCTTGGCCTCGACTGCCTGGTGCAGGCCCTCTGACCAGCGCCGGCCGTCCAGGATGCGACCGGTGAACTCGTCGATGATCTTGACCTCGCCGTCGATCACCGCGTAGTCGACGTCGCGCTTGTACAGCGACTCGGCCTTGAGCGACTGCAGCAGGTGATTGACCAGGTGGCCGTTCTCGGCCCGGTAGAGGTGATCGATCTTGAGGAAGCGCTCGGCCTTGGCCACGCCCTGCTCGGTCACCGCGACGGTCTTGTGCTTCTCGTCGAACTCGTAGTCGAAATCGGCGACGAACTCCTTCTTGCTCCGCGGGTCCATGCCATCGGGGGTCTTGCCGGGCGTCAGTCCCGGCGCCAGCTTGGCGAACTGCGCGTACAGGTCGGCGGCCTGCTCGGGCGCGCCGGAGATGATCAGCGGCGTGCGCGCCTCGTCGATCAGGATGTTGTCGACCTCGTCCACCACCGCGTAGGTGTGGTAGGGAGACTTGCCCTGCTCGGGCTTGGGGCGCCCGCCGTGCTGGACCTTCTCCTCCAGGCTGGTCGCCATGTTGTCGCGCAGGTAGTCAAAGCCGAACTCGGAGTTGGTTCCGTAGGTGACGTCGGCGGCGTAGGCGTCGCGCTTCTCCTCATACGGCTGCATGTTCTGCAGCACGCCGATCGTCACCCCGAGGATGTCGTAGATCGGCTTCATCCACATCGCGTCGCGGCGGGCCAGGTAGTCGTTGACGGTCACCACGTGCACGCCGCGGCCACCCAGTGAGTTGAGCACCACCGCCAGCGTCGCGGTCAGCGTCTTGCCCTCGCCGGTCTTCATCTCGGCGATGCACCCGTCATGCAGGACCATGGCGCCGATCAGCTGGACGTCGAAGTGGCGCATGCCCATCGCGCGCTTGCCCGCCTCGCGCACCAGCGCAAAGCACTCGAATAGCAGCTCGTCGAGCGTCTCACCGCCCCGTGCGCGGTTGCGCAGCTCGTCGGCGGCGTCGCGCAGCTCGCCGTCGGTGTAGTGCTCGAGCTCAGCCTCGAACCCGTTGATCCGGGCGACGCGCTGTGCGTAAGTCTTGAACTTCTTGCCCTCGCCGAGGCGGAGCGCGCGGTCAAGGAACGACATGCGGTTAGCGTAGCGCGGGAGGGCCCAAGGCTCGGAAGTGATCCCGGAAGCCGATCCCGTACGTCAGCAGAACCGGGACGCGGCGATGGGTGGGCGTCGACCAGCTGATCGCCGCGGACGCGCAGATCAGCCGCCGCGGCCATCGACACGCCCGCTCAGCAGCGCGGCCAGCGCCAACGCGGCGGCGGCGGCCCTGCACGTCTTCCACGCGCCGGGCGCCAAAGGGGGTTAGTGAACTAGGCGGAGGGCAAGGTATCCCCGGGCGCCGATGGCACGGGCGGCACGGCGGCGGTGCGCGCCTCACGCCGCTTGCGGCGCTTGTCGCGGTGGCGCTTGACCTGGACCGACAGCTCGTCGGCGCAAAGGTTGATCGAATGGACGAGATCCGGCGAGGCGTCCCGCGCGCGCAGGGTCACGCCCTTGAGGTGCAGGGTGACCTCCGCCACCTGCGAATCGGCGATCGCCGGGTTTCGCTCCTCGAACACCTCCACCTCGAGTTCGGCCAGCTCCGACACCTGTTGTGCAACCTTCCGGAAGCGCTTGGCGATGTACTCGCGCAGCTCCTCTGAGACGGGCAAATTGCGGCCCTTGACCTCGATCCGCATCGGCCGACCTCCTTGATCGAAGCGTTGATGTGGCGGTCAAGAAGATTAATCCCACGTGAAGGGTTTGTCGACCGTCACAATTACGGACGTGGCGCCAAAGATCGCCTGGTCGTTCGAGCCCGCCGTGCTGCTGGGGATGATCGCGCTGGCACTGGCCTACATGAAGGGCTGGACGCGAGCGCGGATGCCTGGCGAGCCCCATCCGCCGGGCTACGGGCGCCTGACCCTGTTCGGACTCGGTCTGCTGGCGATCATCGCCTCGCTGATGTCGCCGATCGACCAACTCGGCGAGCAGTTGCTGCTGATGCACATGATCCAGCACATCCTGCTGCTGGACATCGCCCCGATCCTGATGATCCTGGGGCTGACCAAGGGCATCCTGAGGCCCGTGACGCGCCGGCTGCACTCGATCGAGCGCAAGGCCGGGTATCTGGCCCATCCGGCGTTCGCTGTGTTCGCCTATGCCGGCTTCATGTGGCTGTGGCACGTGCCGTTCATGTACGACACCGCGCTGCGATACCCCAACGTACACGCGCTCGAGCACATCTGCTTCGGGGCGGCGGGCTCGCTTTACTGGTGGCATCTGCTCTCGCCGATCCGCAGCCGGATGCGCCTCGGCGGCATGGGCCCGGTCATGTACATGGTCTCCACCAAGCTGCTGGTGGGTCTGCTGGGCGTTGGGCTGGCGTTTGCGCCGTCGTCGATCTATCCCTTCTACCAGCATCACCCCCATTACTGGGGCCTCAGTCCGGCCGAGGATCAGTCGCTGGCCGGCCTGACGATGGCCCTCGAGCAGTCGATCGTGATGGGGATCGCGCTCGTCTGGCTGTTCGTGCAGATGCTGACCGAATCCGAGCGCGAGGCCCAGCGCGCGGAACGGTTCGAGATCGCCTGAGCGCCTCGGGCCCGAGCGCCGGCCCCAGGCGCGCCACCCACGCCGGGCGCGATCGTCAAAGCCGCGCTGAAGCTCGGTCAGCCCGCGCCGTTGGCGAGCATCGCGGCGCCGAGCGCGCCGCCCAGGTCGCCCAGGGCGGCGACCCTGACCGCGGGCGGGCGGGTGTCGTTGAACAGGTGGGGATGCATCTGCGAGGAGATCCGCTCGGCGAACGGCTGGCCGAAGCGGATGCCCAGGCCACCCCCGATCACCACCGCCTCGACGTCGAGCAGGTTGACGGCCGACGCGACCCCGGCGCCCAGCGCCTCGACCGCACGATCGATGATCTCGGTGGCCAGGGGGTCCTCCTGCTCGATCGCATGCGCCCACACGGCGCTGGTCAGGCGCGTCCGGCCCCGCTGAATCATCAGCTTGAACAGGTCGGTCTTGACACCCTTGTCGGCGTGCTTGCGCGCTCGGACCTCCATCGCCGCGCGGCCGGCATAGGCCTCCATGCATCCGCGACGGCCGCACGGGCAGTGCGCACCGTCGAGCTTGACGACCATGTGCCCGATCTCGCCGGCGCCGCCGCGCCCCACCCACGGCTGGCCGTCGAGGATCAGGCCACCGCCCACCCCCGTGCCCCAAAAAACACCGAGCAGCGACTTGTACGGCCGGCCAGCGCCCAGGTCGAATTCCGCCTGCGTGGCGACCTGAACGTCGTTGCCGAGGAACACCGGCGTGCCGAGCTGATCGGAAAGCGTCGCGCCGAGGCCGAACTCACCCTCCCAGTCGGGGAGGTTGCGCGCGCTGGTGACAGTGCCCTTGGCCTCGTCGATCACCCCGGGCGAGCCGACACCGAGGCCGACCAGATCCGAGGGCTTGATGTGGGCGGCCTCGGCCGCCTCGATGAGCGCCTGCGCGATCTGGTCGGCGACGTCCTGCGGGCCGCCCTCGGTGGGCGTGGGGCGGCGCGCCTGGCCGACGACGTTGTGCTCTGAGTCGGCGACGATCGCCTCGATCTTGGTGCCGCCCAGATCGATTCCCCCGCGCAGGCTGCCTTTGGCGCTCTTGGCTTCCATCGTGATCGTGCCCTGGATCGTGTCAGACACGCGACACTGGCGCGTGGCGCCCCGGCCCATGGCCGCTCACGCCTGCTACGGCTTCAGCCCCAGGACTCTCGGTAGTGCTCCTGCTCCGGTGTTGGCTCGTCGATCTGCACCCCCAGCGCGGCGAGCTTCAGCCGTCCCACTTCCCGATCGATCGCACCTGACACTGGGTGCACGCCGGGACCGAGCTCGCGCCCGCGCTTGACCAGCTCCTCCACGCACAGTGCCTGCAGCGCGAACGACACGTCCATCACCGCCGCCGGATGGCCTTCGGCGGCCGCCAGGTTGACGACGCGGCCGTGGGCGAGCAGGTTCAGCTTGCGTCCGTCGGCCAGCTCGTACTGCTCCACCAGCGGCCGGACGTCCCGCACGCCGCCTTCAGCCAGCGCGCGCAGCTCGTCGAGGTCGATCTCCACGTCGAAATGGCCCGCGTTGGCCAGTAGGGCACCGTCCTTCATGCGATCGAAGTGCGCGCCGTTGAGAACCCGGCGCGATCCGGTCACGGTCACGAACACGTCGCCGCGCTCGGCGGCCTGCAGTGCGGGCATCACCTGATAGCCGGCCATCCGCGCCTCCAGCGCCCGCAGCGGCTCCACCTCGCAGACGATCACCGCGGCCCCGGCGCCGCGTGCTCGCTCGGCCACCCCCTGCCCGGCCCAGCCGTAGCCGATCACGACCAGCGTGGTGCCCGCAAGCAGCACGTTGCTGGCCCGCACGATCCCGTCCAGCGCCGACTGGCCGGTGCCGTGGCGATCGTTGAGCGCGCGTTCGGTCCGGGCCTCGTTGACGGCCAGCACGGGACAGGCCAGGCGTCCCTCGTCGTCGAGGCGACGCAGCCGGACGAGGCCCGTGGTTGTCTCCTCGGTCCCGCCGATCAGCCCGCTCAGGACATCCTCGCCCGCGGCGTGGGCGCCCATCAGCAGGTCGGCCCCGTCGTCGATCGTGATGTTTGGCCCACCCGCCCCACCGGCCAGCAGCGCCTGCACGTGCTCGGCGTAGGTGTCCAGGCCCTCGCCCCGCAGCGCCCGGACCTCGACGCCGTGGTCGAGCACCAGCGCTGCCGCCACATCGTCCTGAGTAGAGAGCGGGTTGGCCGAGCACAGCGCCACTTCGGCCCCGCCGGCAAGCAGCGCCAGGACCAGATTCGCGGTCTCGCCGGTCACATGCAGGCAGGCGGCGATCCGGATCGCGTCCAGCGGCCGCTGCGCCGCAAAGCGCTCCCGGATCTGTGCCAGCACGGGCATCTGCTGCGCCGCCCAGGCGATCCGAGCCTCTCCCTGGGGGGCCAGGGAGAGGTCGGCGACGTCGTGGGGTGGAACCGATGCGCGCGCCATGGCGCGTGCGGCGCGCGGGCGGCTAGTAGCGGTAGTGGTCCGGCTTGTAGGGGCCGTCGACCGGGATGCCGAGGTAGGCGGCCTGCTCGGTGGTCAGCTCGGTCAGCTTGACGCCGAGCGCGTCGAGGTGCAGCCGCGCGACCTTCTCGTCCAGGTGCTTGGCCAGCGTGTAGACACGCTTGTCGTAGCTGTCGGGGTGTCCGAACAGCTCGATCTGTGCCATCACCTGGTTGGTGAACGAGTTGGACATCACGAAGCTCGGGTGACCGGTGGCGTTGCCGAGGTTCAGCAGCCGGCCCTCGGATAGCACGATGATCGTGCGGCCGCTGGGGAACACCCACTCGTCGACCTGGGGCTTGATGTTGATCCGCTCGATCCCGTCGATCTTGGCCAGCCCGGCCATGTCGATCTCGTTGTCGAAGTGGCCGATGTTGCCGACGATCGCCTGATGCTTCATCTGCGACATGTGCGCGGCGGTGATCACGTCCTTGTTTCCGGTCGTCGTGATGAACATGTCGGCCGTGTCCAGCACGTCCTGCAGCCGCGCGACCTGGTAGCCGTCCATCGCCGCCTGCAGCGCGCAGATCGGGTCGATTTCGGTCACGATCACCCGCGCACCCTGGCCGCGCAGCGACTCCGCGCAACCCTTGCCGACGTCGCCGTAGCCGCACACGACGACCACCTTGCCGCCGATCAGGACGTCCGTCGCCCGGTTGATGCCGTCGATCAGCGAGTGGCGGCAGCCGTACTTGTTGTCGAACTTGGACTTCGTGACGGCGTCGTTGACGTTGATCGCCGGGAACAGCAGCTGTCCCTGCTCGGCGAACTGGTAGAGGCGATGCACGCCGGTCGTGGTCTCCTCGGTGACGCCCTTGATCTGGGCCGCCATGCGCGTGAATCGCTGCGGATCCTGCTCCAAACTGCGAGTGAGCGTCTGCAGAATGATCTCGAATTCCTCCGAGTCGGCGCTGGAGGGATCCGGGACCGCCCCGGCGCGCTCGAACTCGGCGCCCTTGTGCACCAGCAGCGTCGCGTCGCCGCCGTCGTCGAGGATCATGTTCGGGCCGTCGCCCTCCGCCCAGGTCAGCGCCTGCTCGGTGCACCACCAGTACTCCTCCAGCGTCTCGCCCTTCCAGGCGTATACCGGCACGCCCTGGGGATCGTCGAGTGTGCCGTCGGGACCGATGACCACCGCGGCTGCAGCGTGATCCTGGGTGGAGAAGATGTTGCAGCTGGCCCAGCGGACCTCGGCGCCCAGCGCCACCAGCGTCTCGATCAGCACCGCCGTCTGGATCGTCATGTGCAAGCTGCCAGTGATCCGCGCGCCGCGCAGCGGCTGGCTGTCGGCGAACTCGCGCCGCGTGGCCATCAGGCCTGGCATCTCATGCTCGGCCAGCTGGATCTCCTTGCGGCCGAAGGCCGCCAACTGCAGATCGGCGACCTTGAAATCTGTTTTGGCGGCGGTCGTGCTCATCTTCTCTCCCAGCGCTCGGTGATTGGGTGTCGATCTTCAGAGGGCGGCCGATGCCGCCCGGGCTCAGGCCGTGGCCAGGAGCCGTTCGTGCTTGTCCTGCTCGAAGCGCAGCCAGTCGGCGGCGTCGACGTGCTCAGGCCGGGACGGCTCGGCGGCGAGCCAGCTCTGCACCGCTTCGCGCAGCTCGGCGTCGGCGTCGATCCGCGCGGCGAACGCCACGTCGGAAAGGCCGACGTCAAAGCGATCGAGCAGCTCCTTGAGCGTCCGCAACCGCTGCAGCTGCGCGGCCCCGTACAGCCGGTACCCCGATGCCGAACGGGCCGGCGCCACGAGGCCCGCCTGCTCGATGTAGCGAAGCATCCGGGCCGACCAGCCAGTGGTCGCCGAAGCTTCTTGGATCGTCAGGGCCTCCATCGGACCCCCAACATTACCACGACAGTGTCAAGGTTTGTGCGCCTGGGCTACCGGTCAGCTCCCGGCCAGCGAGCGCTTCAGCCTGTCGATCGAAATCACCGCGGCCGGGTCCACGCCCCGCAGGACCGCCAGGTAGAGCGACACCAGGTCCCCCAGCAGGATCAGCGAGACGAGCCGTTCGGTACGGGTGGAGCCGATGCTCTGCACGAGGGCGGTGGCGACCGCCTGCTCGGCGACCAGGTCCTGGGTCAGCGTGATCCGCTGACGCACACGCGGATGCAGATCGCTGTCGTCCAAGAACACTGCGCTGAAGCGCCCCAGCTCGCCGGCGTTCTCCCAGCCGACGATCTCGTTGTGATCGAGCTCGGGCAGTGCGATCGCAAAGCAGGGCATCTTCGCGTTCTCGTTGATCTGGGTCTTCCAGCGATAGGCCACCGCAACGGTCAGCCCGGCCCCGGCGATCTGCGGCGTGGTGCCGTGCAGATCGCGGGCCAGCTGCTTGGCCAGGCTGTCCTCCGGCGCGTCGGGACCCCACTGCGCGACGAGCTCCTCGGCGTGCGCGGCGGCCACATCTATCTCTGAATGCAGATGCTCGCCGACGCCCGCCAGCGCCGCGACCTCGAGCGCCACGACCAGCGCATAGCCGACCGCCGCGCGCGGCTGAAAGCCGCCGGGCAGCGGCACGACGGGAACTCGCTCGGCGCGGGCCATCTGCGCCAGCTGACCGCCGGTGGTGCATACGATCCGCCGGTTCCCGAGCACCCCGGCCGCCTCGAAGGCGGCGAGCGTCTCCTCGGTCTCACCGGAGTAGCTGCAGCACAGAACCGTCGCGTCGGGGGTGATCCACGGCGGCAGCGCGTAGTCACGCGCCACGACGATCGGGCGAGACGCGCGGTCCCCCAGCGCGGCCCGCGCCAGCTCGCCGCCGATCGCCGAGCCGCCCATGCCGGCGACCACGAGCCCTCCGGGCGCGTCCTGGAACTCCAGATTGGCCGATTCCACCCGCCACAGTGCGTCGCGAAGGTGATCGGGCAGGCCGAGGATGTCGCCCAGCTGCCCGGAGGTGTCGACCGCGGCGATCGCGTCGCGGGTGAGCTGCGGGGAGGGCGAAGCCCTCAAAACCTGATCGCTCCTTCGGGCAACTCCACGCCCGGGAAGATACGCACCCCGGCGCACAGGATGTTGCCCGGCCCGATCTTCACGCCGTCCCCGAGCACCACGCCACCCTCGATGTGGCAGCGCTCGCCGATCTGGACACCCGCGCCAAGGATCGAGCTGCTGACCACGGTGCGTTCACCGATGCTCACATCGTCGAGCAGCACCGAGCTCTCGACGTGGGCGCCGCCGTGGACGGTCACGCCCCGCCCCAGCACCGCGCGGCCGCCGACGGTCGCACCCTCGCACACCACGCAGCCGGCGGCCACGATCGCCGGCGCGACGACGCGGCCGCGGACGTCGACGCCCTCGGCCACCAGCACGCTCTCGCGCCCCAGCCGGTCGCCGACCTCGGTGCTGACATTGCGCTCCAGGATGTCGAAGGTCCCCTGCAGGTAGCGCTGCGGCGTGCCTATGTCCAGCCAGTATCCGCTCGACTCATAGCCGAACAGGCCGCGGTCCACCAGCCGGGGGAATAGCTCGCGCTCGATCGAGATCTTCGTGCCCGACGGGGCCATCTCGCCCAGCACCTCCCGTTCGATGATGTAGGCGCCGGCGCTGATCAGGTCGGTGGCGATCTGCTCGGGACCCGGCTTCTCGACGAACTCCCTGACCGAGAGGTCCTCGTTGCGGTCGACGAGCCCGTAGGCCGACGGATCCTCCACAGCGATCAGCGCCAGCGTCACGCGCGCCCCGGTGCGCTCGTGCTGGCGCAGCTGAGCGGTGAGATCGATATCCGTCAGGACGTCGCCGTTGAGCATGAAGAAGCGCTCCTCCAGCAGGCTCTCGGCGAATTTCAGGGCGCCGCCGGTCCCCAGCGGCGAGGGCTCCTCCAGGTAGCGCAGGCGGATCCCGAGCCCAGAGCCGTCGCCGAGCACGCTGCGCACTCCGTCGGCCATAAAGCCGCAGGACAGGATCACGTCATCGACGCCGTGGCGGCGCAGCCATTCGAGCATGTAGGAGATGAACGGCTGGTCGACCAGCGGCACGACCGGCTTGGGGATCGTCGAGGTCAGCGGTCGCAGGCGGGTGCCCTCGCCACCGGCCAGGATCAGCGCCTGCACGTCAGCGACCGATGCCCTCGTAGATGAGGCCCGCAGCCGTGACCGCGTCGCGGTCGACGAAGTTGCGGCCGTCGACGACCAGGCGGCCGGTCATGCGCGCCGCCGCCTCCTGCCAGTCCAGCTCGGCGAACTCAGGCCATTCGGTCACGATGATGCACGCGTCGGCGCCGGTCAACGCGTTCAGCGCCGAATCGGCGAACTCGACGCCGGTCATCAGCTTGCGCGCCTCGCGCTCGGCGACCGGGTCATAGGCGCGCACCTTGGCCCCGTCGGCCTGCAGGCGCGCCGAGAGCACCAGCGAGGAGGCCTCGCGCATGTCGTCGGTGTTGGCCTTGAACGCGAGCCCCAGCAACGTCACCGTGCCGCCGACCAGCGAACCGAGATGTTTCTGCAGCTTGGAGATCACGCGCCGCTTCTGCAGCTCGTTGACCTCGATCACTGCCGTCAGCAGCTGGAAGTGATAGCCCGAGTTGCCCGCCAGCTGCTTGAGCGCGGAGACATCCTTGGGAAAGCAGGATCCGCCGAACCCAATCCCCGGTCGCAGGAAGTGGGTTCCGATCCGCTGATCGAGTCCCATCCCCCGGGCGACCTCGAGCACGTCGGCGCCGGTCTCCTCGCACACGTTGGCGATCTCGTTGATGAACGAGATCTTGGTGGCCAGAAAGGCGTTCGAGGCCAGCTTGACCATCTCCGCGCTGGCGATGTCGGTGCGCACCAGCGGGGCATCGAGCGGGGCGTAGAGCTCGACCACGGCGTCGCCGGCCCAGTCGCCGTCGTCGCCCACCACGACGCGGTCGGGCGCCAGAAAGTCCTCCAGCGCCGAGCCCTCCTTGAGGAACTCCGGACACGAGACGTAGGCGAAGTCCGACTTGCCCTGCTCGGCGAAGATCCGCTTGATCGCCGTGCCGGTACCGACCGGGACCGTCGACTTCATCACCAGCGCGTGGTGGTAGGAGGCAGGCATCGCGTCGACCACGGCGTGGACGGCCGAGAGATCGGCGTCCCCCGAATAGGTGGGCGGCGTGCCGACCGCCACGAACAGCAGGCGCGCCTGATCCAGCGCCGGGGCCAGATCGGTGGTGAAATGCAACCGCTCGCGGTTGCGCGCGACCGACGCGTCGAGCCCGGGCTCATAGATCGGGATCTCACCGCGCTTGAGCCCCTCGATCTTCTCCGCGTCGACGTCGACGCACCACACCTCATTGCCGAGCTGGGCAAAACCCGCGGCGGTAACGAGACCAACGTATCCGGTGCCGATGACGGCGATTGGTGCGCGGTCTGAGGCCATCGAGCGCCCGAGGGTAGCGTGTCCCGGGTCTGACCTGGGCGCCAGAGGGGCTTGGGGCACTAGCGGGTGAGCGACGCGGCGATCCCGACCATCTGCTGGTTGCTGATGTCGGTCGTCAGCGTGTTGGAGATCCAGTACACGCCCTGCGGAGTCCGCCAGGCGACGTCCGTCAGCTTGCCGCCGTTGGCGAACAGCTCGAGCCGCTTCCCACCGACGAACTTGATCTCGCTCGGCTTGGCCAGGATCGGTGGATGCTGCCAGGTGGTTCCCTGCACGCCGTAGTACTCGCCGAGCATAGGATTGAGCTCGATCGTCATGTAGTAGGCGGCCTGGCGCTGGCCCTGCTGGTCGTGGATCGTGTAGGCGCGCGGGTAGGAGCCGGGGCTCGGGATCTCGACCGGACAGTTGCCGGTGATGCTGAAGCAGTACGACGAGCCCGCCATGATCAGGCGCGGGTAATACACCGGGATCCTGACCCGACTCAGCGCCGCGGCCTGACTGTGGCCGTCGCCCACGTCGGCCGTCAGGCCGGCGGTCGCGATCCCGCTCGAGTGCTTCTGCGACTTGCCCTTGGCCGACGCTCCGGCGGTCGGCGGGGAGGCCGGGACGGTCGTGGTGGGGCGCATGAAGGCGCGGAACACGCCCGCCTCGGCGGCCGGGTCCGCGGTCACGTAGCACGGTGTCTGAACCGCGGCGGTCCCGGTGCCCGTCGTGCCACACGGCTGGAACACCGCCGGGAACTTGATCTGCTTGATCGTGTGGCCGGCCGAGAACGCCGCCAGGTCGAACAGATTGATCAGGCCATCCAGCGTGTGCAGGTTGTGGTCGGTCTCGGTGTAGGCGCCGAAGATCCGAAGCAGATGATCACGATTGGCGACCAGGTTGGCCCCGCCGTACTGATCCTTGGCCCAGCGGAGGAAGTCCTGCTGGCGCGCATTGCGCACGAGGTCTGAGTCGGTGTGGCGGAAGCGTACGAACTGGAGCGCCTGGGTGTCGCACAGCTTCTGGTAGCCGGGCTGGATGTCGATGCTCGAGTAGTTGGTCAGCACGGTGTTGTTGTAGTAGCGATGGTCGACGTCGGTATAGACGCAGCCGATCGCGTCGACCAGCTTCTCGAAGCCGCTGAAGTTGACGTCGACGATGTGGTTGACCCGCAGGCCCGGGAAGACCTGGGTCTTGAGGACGTTGAGCAGCAGGTTGGGCCCCCCGACCGAATAGGCGCTGTTGAGCTTGGCCGTGCCCACCCCCGGAATCTGCACCTGCAGGTCCCGGGGCACGGACATCAGGTTGATCGTCGAGGAGCTTCCGTTGAGCCGCACCAGCAGCATCGTGTCGGTGTTGGCGGCGCTGAACGGCTCGCCGGCGCGGTGGTCGGAGCCGATGATCAGGATCGTCTGCGGCTGCCCGGGGTTGGGCAGCGTCACCCCCTGGACGTGGGGCAGCACCACTCCGGCATTGAGGTCGTTGACCAGGTTCTTGAACTCCAGCAGGCCGGCGACCGCCGTAGTGGCGGCGGTCGCGCCGATCACGATCACCGCGGCGAAGACGGCGCGCCACAGCGCGCCGCGGCGCGAATTGGGCATCAGCCTCAAGCGCCGAGCCCTCCCTCGATCGACTTCAGCGCTCCGCTGCGCGGGTCGTCGGACTGCAGCCAGATCGGCAGCGAGCGGACGAAGTCGGCCAGCGCGCGCCTGTAGCGCGCCAGGGAGGACAGTGAGACCCATTCATCGGGACCGTGGTGACCCGCGCCCGCGGGACCGAACTCCACGGCGGGAATCCCGGCCTCGATGAACGAAGCGGCGTCCGAGGCTCCGTCGCGTCCGACGCTCATCGTCTCCATGTCGGGTGTGCAGCGCGACACGGCATCGCGCAGCGCGCGCACGAACGGATCCGAGCGCGACACGGTCACGGGCGGGTGGATGAACGTCCGGGTCACGTCGATCGCGGCGATCGCACGGACCTGGGCCAGGATGTCGCCGGGATCCTGGCCCGGCAGGTAGCGGACGTCGACGGCCATTTCGCACTCGTCGGGGACCTTGTTGAGCGCGTCCCCGCCCTGGATGCGACCGAGATTGATCGACGGCCGGTCGAACATCTCCGAGGATTCGCGGCTGAACGGCAGCGTCTGGATCGCCCGGAACACGTCGATCGCCTTCAGCACGGCGTTGTCACCCAGCCACGGCGTCGAGCTGTGCGCGGCCCGTCCATGGACCACGATCCGCATCGCCAGCACCCCCTTGGCCTCGACGCCGATGTGCAGGTCGGTGGGCTCGCCCGTGATCGCGAAGTCCCCGCCGAGCCCCAGCTTGACCACGGCGTCGGTGGAGCGCTCGTCGAGCTCCTCGGACTCCTCGTCGGGAACGCAGACCAGCCGGACGCGCGTGCGCTGCTGTCGTTCGACATCCTTCAGGGCGCACATCATCGCGGCCAGCCCGCCCTTCATGTCATAGGCCCCCCGCCCGATCAGCCGGTCGCCCTCGATCCGCGGCTGAAACTGCTCCGGCCGGCCGGGCACCACGTCGAGATGGCCGTGCAGGACGACGCACGGCACGTCGGCCCCCAGGGGTCCAACCTCGGCGATCAGGACCGGAAGCCCATGGTGATCGTGATGACGAACCTCGATGTCACGGGATTCGAGCCAGCCCTTGACGAATCCTGCGGCGGCGACCAGATCCTCGGTGCGGGAGGTGTCGTAGGAGATCAGCCGTTCGGCCAGGACGCGCTCGTCGACCATCGACTGAAGGTTAGGTCGCCAAGCCGACGTACGGCTCAGTGCTGGTGCCCACTAGGCCGTCTCTGCAATCTGGATGAACGTCTCGCACCTGCGCTTGTCACGCTCGGCCACGCGCCGGCGCTCGGAATCCTCGCCGGCTTCTGAGAGCTCGGTCTCGGCGTGTTGCAGACGCTCGCGCAGATCGCCCACGTCGAGCTGGCCGGGCTCGTGCGCCTCCTCGATCAGCAGCAGTGCCCGGTTGCCGCCGATCTGCAGGTAGCCCTCGCCCTGGGCCAGGCGGACCACGTCGGAGTCGCTCTTGTACAGGCGCAGCTCGCTCGGATCGAGCATCGCCAGCATCGGCGCGTGGTTGGCCAGCACGCCGATCGAGCCGACCGCTGTGCGGGTGGAGATCATCTCCACCTCGTCGGCGAACACCTCGCCGTCGGGGGTCAGGACCTCGACTGGGAACTTGGTGCGCGCCACGACCTACTCCTTCTCGGAGCCCGAGCCCGAGTCCAACGGCGAGTCCGAGTCGGAATCCGAATCGGAATCCTTATCGCCGGAGTCGCCGCCGGCATCCTCCACGACCTGATCGATCGAGCCCTTCATGAAGAACGCCCGCTCAGGCAGGTCGTCGTGCTTGCCCTCCAGGATCTCCTTGAAGCCGCGGATCGACTCGGCCACCGGGACGAACACCCCGGGGATGCCGGTGAACTGCTCGGCGACGTGGAACGGCTGCGAGAGGAAGCGCTCCATCTTGCGCGCCCGGGTGACCGTCACCTTGTCCTCATCGGAGAGCTCGTCGATCCCCAGGATCGCGATGATGTCCTGGAGCTCCTTGTAGCGCTGCAGGACCTGCTTGACCTCGTTGGCCACCCTGAAGTGCTCCTCGCCGAGGATCTCGGACTTGAGGATCGTCGAGGTCGAGTCCAGCGGGTCCACCGCCGGGTAGATCCCCTTCTCGGAGATCGAGCGTGAGAGCGTCGTGGTGGAGTTGAGGTGCGCGAACGCCGAGGCCGGCGCCGGGTCAGTCAGGTCGTCGGCGGGGACGTAGATCGCCTGCACGCTGGTCACCGAGCCCTTCCGGGTCGAGGTGATCCGCTCCTGTAGCTGGCCCATCTCGGACTCCAGCGTGGGCTGGTAGCCGACCTGTGAGGGCATCCGGCCAAGCAGCGCCGAGACCTCGGAGCCGGCCTGGACGAAACGGAAGATGTTGTCGATGAACAGGAGCACGTCCTGGCCCTCTTCGTCGCGGAAGTACTCGGCCATCGTCAGACCCGACAGCGCGACCCGCATCCGGGCTCCAGGCGGCTCGTTCATCTGCCCGAAGACGAGCATCGTCTTGTCGAGCACGCCGGACTCCTTCATCTCGAGCCACAGGTCGTTGCCCTCACGCGAGCGCTCGCCGACGCCGCAGAAGGCCGACAGGCCGCCGTGCTCTTGGGCGAGGTTGTGGATCAGCTCCTGGATGATCACCGTCTTGCCGACACCGGCGCCGCCGAACAGGCCCACCTTGCCGCCCTTGGCGTACGGCGCGAGCAGATCGATCACCTTGATCCCGGTCTCGAACATCTCCGTCGTCGGCGTCAGCGCCTCGAGCGTCGGCGCCTCACGGTGGATCGGCCAGCGCTCGACGTCCTCGTCGAGCGGCTCGCCCAGGTCGATCGGCTCGCCCAGCAGGTTGAAGATCCGCCCGAGCGTCGCGCGGCCGACCGGAACGGTGATCGGGGCGCCGGTATCGATCACCTCGGTGCCGCGGGCCAGGCCGTCGGTGGTGTCCATCGCCACCGCGCGCACGCGGTCGTCGCCAAGGTGCTGCTGGACCTCGCAGACCAGCCAATCGTCGTTGGCGGCGGCGATGTCCTCGTCCTCTTCGGCGCGGGCGGCCACGGGGCGGCGGATCCGGACCGCGTGGTTGATCTCCGGGAGCTTGTCGGGGAACACGGCCTCGATCACGACCCCCTGGATCTCCTCGATCCGGCCGACGTTCTGGGTCTCGTGGGTTTCGTTTGTCTCTGACGCTTCGGTTGTGGCAGACATGTGGTTCTCCAGTCCTGGCTCTAGCTGAGGCCCTCGGCGCCGGCGACGACTTCCATGATCTCCTGCGTGATCTCCGCCTGGCGGGCCCGGTTCATCTCAAGCGTGTAGTCCTCGATCAGCGTGCCGGCATTCTCCGACGCATTGCGCATCGCGGTCATCCGCGCGCCGTGCTCGGACGCGGTCGATTCCAGCAGCGCCCGGTAGATCGAGATCTCAACGTAGTCGGGCACCAGGCGCTTGAGGATCTCCTCGGGATCGGGTTCGTACTCGACCAGCGCGTGGTGCTCACGCTGCGGGGAGGATTCATCCTCCTGATCGGAGTCACCGTCCAGCACGGTGGCCTGCTGGAGGGGCAGCAGCGTCTCGCGGCGCACCACCTGCGACAGCGGTGAGATGTAGCCGTTGTAGAACACCTCGACCTGATCGACCTCGTCGTCGATGTAGGCGGCCATCAGGCGCTCGGTGATCCGGCGGGCATCGGCGTAGGCCGGGCGGTCGGTGAAGCCGACGAAGCTCTGGGCAGGCTCCAGACCGCGGAACGTCAGCGACGACGCGGGTCGCCGGCCGGAGGCGAAATAGACCGGCGTCCGCCCGCCGCCGCTGTGCTCACGCCCGGCGGCGACGCCCGCGCGCACAACGTTTGAGTTGAAGGCGCCTGCCAGGCCCCGGTCGCCGGCGACCAGCAGCAGGCCGACCGAGCGCACCTGCTCGTGTTCGGTGAGGATCGGCAGCCGCGGGACGCTGCCGGCCGCCTCGGCGGCCTGCCGGGTCATCCGCCGGATCGCGTCGGCGTAGGGGCGCAGCGCCTCGATGCGCTGCTCGGCCCGGCGCAGGCGTGCGGCCGCGACCATCTCCATCGCCCGGGTGATCTTCTGGATGTTCCTGACCGCGCTGATGCGGTTGCGCACGTCGCGCTGGGAAGTTGCCATCGCCTAAGAGGCTTGCCGGCTCACGCCGGGACGGCCTCGTCCTCCTTTTCGGCGTGCTCGTTGCTGCTGTCTTGCACTTCGCTTGACTCCTCGCCGGACTCCGGGCGTCGCGCGCTGGGGGCGAGCTGATCGCCGTCCTCAAGCGGATGGCCCTCCTGATCGAGGTCATAGCCGAAGTCCTCGGCGTACTGCGCCACCGTCTTATCGATCTGCGACTGGGTCTCCTCGCTCCAGTCACCGCCGGCGATCGTCTTCATCAGCTCGGGCTCGTTGCCGCTCACCGACTCGACCAGCCCGGCCAGGAACTTGTTCACCCGGTCGAGGATGATCCGGTCCAGGTAGCCGTTGGTGGCGGCGAAGATCTGGACCACCTGGTTCTCGACGGGCATCGGATGGCGCTCAGGCTGGTTCAGTACCTTGACCAGCCGCTCGCCCCGGGACAGCGCCTGCTGGGTCTCAGGGTCGAGCTCGGAGCCGAACTGCGAGAACGCCTCGAGCTCGCGGTACTGGGAGAGCTCCAGCTTCAGCGTGCCGGCGACCTTGCGCATCGGCGTGATCTGGGCGTTGCCGCCCACCCGGGAGACCGAGATGCCGACGTTGATCGCCGGCCGCACGCCGGAGTTGAACAGCTTGGGCTCCAGGAAGATCTGACCGTCGGTGATCGAGATCACGTTGGTGGGGATGTAGGCCGAGACGTCGCCGGCCTGGGTCTCGATCACCGGCAGCGCCGTCAAACTGCCCCCGCCGAGATCGTCGTTGAGCTTGACCGCCCGCTCCAGCAGCCGCGAGTGCAGGTAGAAGACGTCGCCCGGGTAGGCCTCGCGGCCCGGTGGGCGGCGCAGCAGCAGCGACATCTGGCGGTACGCGTAGGCGTGCTTGGTCAGGTCGTCGTAGATCGCCAGCGCGGCCTTGCCGTTGTAGAGGAAGTACTCGGCCATCGCGCAGCCCGCGTAGGGTGCCAGAAACTTGATCGGCGCCGATTCGTCGGCGGCGGCCATCACGATGATCGTGTTCCCCAGCGCGCCCGCGTCCTCCAGGACGCTCGCCAGCTGCACCACCGCCGCTTTGCGCTGGCCGATCGCCACGTAGACGCAGACCAGGTCACGATCCTTGTTGTTGATGATCGCGTCGATCGCGATCGAGGTCTTGCCCGTCTGGCGGTCGCCGATGATCAGCTCGCGCTGGCCGCGGCCGATCGGGATCATCGAGTCGATCGCCTTCAGGCCGGTGAGCATCGGCTCCTTGACCGGCTGGCGCTGGACCACGCCGGGCGCCTTGTGCTCGGTCGGGCGCGTCTCGCTGGTGTTGATCTCGCCCTTGCCGTCAAGCGGATTGCCGAGCGGATCGACGATCCGGCCCAGCAGCTGATCGCCGACGG
>ODAK010000816.1_pt1 | contig 35448 bp, 28 predicted proteins | sample 1539591 | NCBI WGS metagenome assembly ODAK01 (sample SAMEA3539303, study PRJEB22396) | soil metagenome | biome: tundra; feature: field; material: soil | place: USA | collected 2010-05 | depth 0.15 m | reverse complement strand
CGCGAAGTCCGCCGGGCGCAGGAATTATCCCGAAGCAGTGCCCAATGGAAAGGGTAGAAACGGAGACGGTGAATCAAACGGCTACAAGAACGCGAATGCGAAAGTGCCTAAGTCCGAGAGCACTTGTCTCAATTTTCGGAGGGGAATTTGTTCCGCTGAGGCTCAGATCAAAATCGACTTCAAACACCTTATTTGCTACTGCGAATCCAGCTGTGCTGATGTTAGATTCCTAGAGACGTTCAGAGGTGAGAATGATGTCTAAAGAGAATGCGGTAACTAGGTCTATTGATGGAAAGGGACGAACAATTCGCGAGCTGTTGAGCGCGAAGAGATATTCAATCGACTATTACCAGCGCGAATATAAATGGGAGACGAAGCAAATCAGTGAGCTAATCGACGATCTCACGAACAAGTTTCTGGAGAGCTTCGATCCCCGGCATGAGCGCTCGGCGGTCGAAAAATACGGCCACTACTTTCTAGGATCAATAATCCTGAGCGATAAGGAAGGGGAAAAGCTGATCATCGATGGTCAGCAACGCCTGACCTCACTGACTTTGCTGTTGATTTATTTGCATCATCATATTGCAGATGCGAATGACAAACGGCTAATAGCGGATCTTATTTTTTCTCAAAAGTTTGGCAAGAAATCTTTCAACATAGACGTTATAGACCGGAAAGATTGTATGGAAGCATTGCTCAACAAGAAGCCATTCGACGGAGACGATCATTCTGAGTCCGTGACCAACATCTTAAATAGGTATCGCGATATCGAGGACCAATTCTCGCAACTCCCAGAATCATTGACAGGGAAGGGATTACTGCACTTTGTAGATTGGTTGATAGAAAATGTTCATCTCGTCGAGATCACTGCCTATTCCGACGAAGACGCCTACACGATCTTCGAAACGATGAATGATCGCGGACTGTCTCTGACTCCTACTGACATGTTGAAGGGGTATCTGCTGGCCAAGGTCACTGATAGCGACGCTCGGAACAAAGCCAGCAATGAGTGGAAAAAGTGGGTAGTGAAACTCCAAGAGCTTGGCAAAGAAGAGGATGCTGACTGCATTAAGTCATGGCTCCGGAGCCAGCACGCAGACAGCATTCGTGAACGCAAAGGCGGCGCAGAGCCAAAAGACTTCGACCTAATTGGCACAGTGTTTCATCGATGGGTTCGAGACAACGAAGCGAAACTCAAGCTTGAAAGCAGCAAAGACTTTGTGCAATTCATCGAAGAAGAGTTTACATTTTATTCCAGATGGTATCAGAGAGTTCGCGAGGCGGCAGAGAAGTTCACACCAGAACTCGATGTTGTTTTCTATAATGCGAAGCACAATTTCACGCTCCAGTATCCAGTATTATTGGCGGCACTTCGGATCGGCGATACGGAATCGGAGATAGTTCGAAAGATTCGAATTGCCGCGACCTATCTCGACATTCTGCTCGCGAGACGCATCTGGAACTTCCAAGCGATAGACTACTCGACACTTCAATATGCGATGTTTGTGGTTATGCGAGACATTCGGCAAAAGAGTGCCGGAAAAATTGCTGAATTGCTAAAGAAACGTCTGGCCGACGAAAAGGACGATTTCTCTTTGAATATGGGGTTTCGACTCCACGGAAGAAATGGCCGCCAGATTCATCGAATGTTGGCTCGGATGACTGACTATGTCGAGACCAAATCTGGTATGCCATCACACTATCTCGATTACATTCACCGCAGCGGCAAGAAGGGATTTGAAGTTGAACATATCTGGGCGAATCATCCCGAATGGCACAAAAATGAATTTGGGCACGCGAGCGAATTCGATGAGTACCGCAATCGCTTCGGGGGACTGTTGTTACTTCCTAAGGCATTCAACGCAAGCTACGGTGATTTGCCGTATGAAAAGAAACTCAAACATTACAACGGTCAGAATTTACTCGCGCGAAGTCTGAATGAAATGGCATACGACCACAATCCTGGATTCAAGCGATTTATTAAAGAGAGTGAACTTCCATTTTCTGCCCATTCTGATTTTAAGAAAACTGATCTCGACTCTCGGCAGAAGTTGTATCGAAAACTTGCTGAGCAGATATGGAGTCCTACACGACTTGATGCGGAACTCAAATCCTAACTGCGCCTTGGCACGAATTCATAGAAGGCAGCCATCTAATGCGTGGTCTTCGAGTTGCGCTTGTACTTAAACTGGTTGCCCTCTTCCGACGTCGGCGGGATTCGTTCCCCTCTCTCAATCACAGTACGGCGACCGCCCTCTACCTTCCCCCCACGCGGCCCAATTTCGATAAGTTCTCCTGAATCCGGTGCTCTCTCACCCGGCTTGTAAGTGGCCATAAGGTCCTCCAGAAAAAAACTCTAACAAGAAAACTGTCTCAGGGCAACGAGGTCATTCGCAAAAGCAGTTCAGCTTCGTCCAAGTACCGTCAAAACCTCTATGCAATATTGTCGTGAGCGTGGTGCCAGTTTTCTTCCAGCGGTCGTCTACGCGGGCGGCGCGGAGTTTTCCTCCGCGCCGAGTGCGTTGAGAATATGAGTTGCAGTTTGCTGGATATGTTCCAAGCTTTCCGTCAGCAATTCGGAATCACCGTCATAGAGTTGGATGTAATCTTGCGCTGCTGATCCCGTTTCGAGGCCGATTCCACTGCACACAACGAATGAAACGGCTTCTGCTTCAGTTTCACGAACGCGCTTCGTTGTCTGTGCTCGGCGCTGGTCACGATGCAATATTTCGTGCGCAAGTTCGTGTGCGAGCGTTGCAAAGTCTTCAGCCGCAGACAGTCCGGGCAGTAACGTAATCTTGCCTCCTGACGATCTGCCACGCGCCGGAGCAATGTCTTCCGAGTATTCGAGAACGATGCCTTGGTCAGTGACGAGTTTTCCTAGACGCTCGCGGTATTCACTTGGATTGCCGTTCACGCTGTTGAGCGTAGGAAGCTCTTTACCGTCCGTTTGGCTGATGTCGAACACGTACGCCGCGCGAAAGCCGACTGGCGTTGATGATTCATCGGTTTCGGTTTGTTCTGTGCTTGAATTCTTCGCTCGAACGATTGGAGCGAGAATCAAGATGCCTTGTTCGCCTTTCTTCACGAAACGTCCAAGCGTGCGCCACGCGTTGTATCCCGCAACGTAGCTCGCCACCGGATTTTGCGTTGCGATTAGCATTACGTTTCGCAAGCTGTAGCGATGGAATCGGCCAATTGCTGCGAGGTAGTTTTTGAGCGTTTCGGTTTGGCCCTTTTGGAGAGCCTGACTGAGTTGCTCAACGGCTCTGTTTGCGATTTGTTTGGCTTGTTCGATTTTCATTTTCTGTTCTCCTGTTTCGGGGAGTTCTTGCTCCCTTCACACAGGGCAGAGGGAGTAAGAACGCGAAACAGGAAACACTAGCGGAGAGATTGGCGCGTTCAGGTCGAAGCGGATGGCACGCCGGAGTGACACAGACTTTTCGTGGCGCGATGCGTGCTAGTGGAGACCGGCGGCGAATCGTCCTTCGCGCCGGGACGCGGCATTCTTGGAGCGTCGATTCATTCCGAACAAGCCATTAGCAAACAAGTGCATGGAAGCAGCACTCAAATGGGTATCGCCGGGCGAACCGCCATAAGCGTTGGCAACGCAACAGACCTCGTACATAATGCTTTGGCTGTCTAACGGAATTCGCTCGAAAATTGGCTAGCAAGAAAGATCCCGCCGCCGTCAAGCTTGGACGGAAGGGTGGGAGGGAGATCGCGAAACGCGGGTCTGAGTATTTTAGAAAGCTCCAGGCGAAGCGAAAGCAGCGTAAAGGCGGTCGGCCTCCCAAGTCCAAGAAATCCCGGTGACAAGTTCTTTGCAAAACAACGAGCGCTCGTTGTATAGTTGGATACGACGTAGAATATGACATGAGGGTCCACCGCGTCGGGAGAAATTGAAGGGAGAAACTGAAAATGATTATCGGCGACCGCTTACGTATAATGCGAGAAGAAAAAAAGCTTTCGCAAGGTGATATAGAAGACCGGACGGGTTTGCTTCGATGCTACGTGTCTCGCGTTGAGAACGGCCACACTATTCCATCAATCGAAACCTTGGAAAAGCTCGCACGCGCACTAGAGATCCCTCTCTACCAGCTTTTCTACGACGGCGAAGAGCCGCCAGCACTTCCGAATCTTGCCAAGGGACGAACTGCCGACGACATTGTCTGGGGTAGTTCTGGCAAGGACAGCCGCTACTTCATGAAGTTCCGCCAACAGCTCGGCAAAATGGATGAAAGCGATCGGAGCTTGTTGCTCTTCCTTGCTCAGAAAATGAAGGTGAACAAGAGGCGCGCCTCCAACCGGACCGCCGCCTAAACGGGCGGCGAGGGGCGAATCCGCGTGCTCAGATGATTGCAGAATCAGCCAATACGATGGCCCTGATCGCACCATTCTATACTTGTGTGGAGATCGTTATCGCGCGCGGGATTGTCTCCACTTCAATGTTCGCAGTTCTGAGGTTGCGGTGAGGTTAAGGCGGGCGCTAGCCTGCCGCTCTGCTCTGTCATTGCGTTGCTCAATATCTTCGACGATTTCGCAAGAGCTCGCTACGAGCTGAGTATGGAGGCCCTAAACGACGACCTCCACGGCGATGGCAAGGAGAAGATTGATGTATTCAGGGCTAGCCGTCGGGTAATCGAACTAGAAGCGCGTCTAAGTATATTGCCGGTGTTGCTGAGGCGGACGGATCTGCTTTAGTTCGTTCTGGCGATGTGCCAGCTGAGAAGAACCGATGATAAACCGCTTTATATTCCTGGAAAGAGAGGAGCATGCATGGCCGTCTACGAACCCGGTGACTATATCAAAGTGGAATTCAAGGACGAGCGTACGGGAGAGAGTGAATGGATGTGGGTGGCGGTTGATTCCGCCGATGACCGTGAACATGTGGTGTTCGGTCGGTTGGACAACGCGCCCGTGGTGATGAAGCACCTTCGCCTCGGTATGGACCTAGCGATCAATTATGGGAATATTCGCGAGCACCGGAAGTCGACCGGTTCCGGTAACTGATGACGTTGGACGACGCGATGGCGAAAAAACCGAGAAGCCGTATAGTCTGCACCAAGGCGGAATTACCAGAGCGTGAATTAAGAGGCTGGGCAGAGTAGACCCAGCGTCAAGAGGAAGTTCTTGTAGCAAATACTGCCGAGACTTGTTACACCTGACATATCTTTGGGAGGATCGGAGAATGGGACTGCGGCGCTCGAACGGTTTGTGTCAGAGGGGAGACCAAGAATGCCGCAAGTGACGAGACGCAAAAGGAACGCCAAAGGCGAGCCCTCGTCCGTTGGGATAAAAGCTGTCGACCTTTTTTGCGGTGCCGGAGGTCTCACACGAGGCCTTGAGGCTGCGGGCATTAGCGTTATCAGTGGCGTCGATATTGATCCAGCCTGCGAATACGCATTTACCGCCAACAATCGTGCCGGATTCTTGTTGAAATCGGTAGAAGACATTGTCGTTTCCGATTTCACAGAAGCCTTTAGGGGTGCGCCATTTACATTGTTAGCGGGATGCGCGCCCTGTCAGCCGTTCTCCACATATAGCCAGGGTAAAGCCGGTTCAAAGGACAAGCGTTGGAATTTGCTGAATCACTTCGCTCGGCTTGTGAAGGAAGTCGAGCCCGATCTCGTCACGATGGAAAACGTTCCGCGCCTTGAGAAGCAAACCGTATTCGCGAAGTTCGTCTCCGAATTAAAGCAGAACGGATATTTCGTATTCCACAAGATCGTCGATTGTGCCGATTACGGTGTGCCGCAACGCCGGCAAAGACTAGTCCTGTTGGCATCGAAGCATGGTCCGATCGAAATGATAGACCCGACCGTTAAGTCGGGGAAATACAAGACTGTGCGCGATGCGATTGAAAAATTGCCGCGCCTCAAAGCCGGAGGAATCTGTTCTGCGGACCTGCTGCACCAAACTTCGGAATTGTCGCAGCTGAATCTTAAACGGATCCGCGCATCGAAGGCCGGCGGAACCTGGCGAGATTGGGATCAACGTCTTGTTGCTGCATGTCACAAGAAGAAAACCGGCAAGACATATCGAAGCGTGTATGGACGGATGGAATGGGACGAACCATCTCCCACGATGACGACGCAGTTTTTTGGGTTCGGGAACGGTCGGTTCGGACATCCTCATCAGAACCGCGCAATTTCTCTTAGAGAAGGTGCAATCCTTCAGAGCTTTTCGCGCAACTACAAATTCGTAGCTAAAGGCGAACCGATCCATACAAAAACTGTGGGGCGTCTCATCGGGAACGCCGTGCCTGTCAAACTCGGCATTGCGATTGGGAAAAGTATTATACGCCACATCGAAAAGTTGGATGGGTCGGTAGGGCGCGTCGCATGATGTTGCCGGGATCTTCGGCGATTGAGACTTCGAAGATAGCCCGGGTGATTTCGTCGCCCGAGCCAGGTCAGTTGGTCGAAGTTCGCCGTCGGCAATGGGTAGTAGCTGACACCCAGAGTTCTCTGGCGAAAAATGGACATTCCCCGCCGCAAAATTTGGTCGTCCTGTCATCAATAGACGAAGACAGCCTCGGTGAACAGATTGAAGTCATCTGGGAAATCGAACCGGGCGCGCATGTTATCGAGAAAGCCGGTCTACCTTCGATCAGCGGCCAAGATGAAACGGAAAGTTTGGAGGCATTCCTTGATGCAGTGAGATGGGGCGCGGCGACGAATGCCGATCGGGGATTCCTGCAAGCACCCTTTCGTAGTGGCGTGAGTATTGAGGACTTTCAGCTCGACCCACTGGTCCGCGCCATTGACATGGCCAGGGCCAATCTCCTGATCGCCGACGATGTCGGTCTGGGAAAGACGATTGAGGCCGGACTCGTCATACAGGAACTATTGCTGCGGCATCGCGCCCGCAATGTGCTCGTCGTTTGTCCGGCATCACTTCAGGAAAAATGGCGTGTCGAGATGCTCGAAAAGTTCGGCCTCGAATTTAAGATCGTCGACACCGACTACGTCAAGGAATTGCGTCGCGTTCGAGGCATCCACGCCAATCCCTGGACATCGTTTCCCCGGCTGATCGCGTCGGTCGACTGGATCAAGTCGGGTGAGGCGCTTCGCATGCTTCGCGACATCCTTCCCGCTCGCGCCAGCTATCCCCGGAAGTTCGACATACTCGTCATCGACGAGGCGCACAACGTCGCACCCGGCGGTTCGCCGCACTATTCGCTAGAAAGTCAGCGGACACAGTTCGTAAGAAAAATCGCACCACACTTTCAACATCGGCTTTTCCTGACAGCCACGCCCCACAACGGCTATACGGAGTCGTTCACGTCATTGTTGGAATTGCTGGACGATCAGCGGTTCTCGCGCACCATCCTGCCTGACGACAAGCAGCTCTCACAGGTCATGATCCGGAGGCTGAAAAGCTCTTTGGTCGACAAGGACGGCAAGGCCCTTTATCCCAAGCGCAGTTTACAGACCCTCTCCGTGCCATTCACGGCGGACGAGCGTGCGATACACAAAGTCCTCGACTCATATTGCCGGAGCCGTGAAAAAACCTGCCGGGACGCAGGGGCGTCGGGCACGAGTTTCGTAAATGGCCTTCTGAAAAAGCGGCTTTTTTCGTCGCCGGCGGCGTTCGCCTCGACGCTGGAAAGACACTATGTCACGCTGACCAGCAAGTCCCCGCAGAAACCCAACGCAATGGCGGACCGCATCCTGCGCAAGGCGATCCTCAAAGCTGAAGAGGATTATGCGGATGACGGGCAGGCGGAGACCGCACAAAACGAAGCGGTCGAGGAAGCCACGAAAGGCAGCACTCCTCCGAGTGAAGAAGAACTGCGCATGCTTGCCCAGCTGCGCAATTGGGCTCAGAGCGCCAGTCACAAGGCGGATTCGAAAGGTCGCGCTATTGTCGCCTGGATCGAAGCCAACCTCACATCGAAAGGCCAGTGGAACGACCGCCGCGTCATCCTCTTTACCGAATACCGCACGACACATCAATGGCTGCACGAGATCCTCGTGTCTCACGGATACGGCGGAGAACGCCTCGGTATCATTCACGGCGGCATGGACCAGGAAGAGCGCGAACTGGTAAAAGCCGCGTTTCAGACGAATCCGAACGAAGCCGATATTCGTATTCTGCTGGCCACGGACGCGGCATCCGAAGGCATCGACCTGCAAAACCACTGCAATTGCCTGATTCACGTCGAGATTCCCTACAACCCGAACGTAATGGAGCAACGAAACGGCCGAATCGATCGGTGGGGCCAAAAGCAGGAAGAGGTTTTGGTCTGGCATCCTGCCGATGGCGGCGAAGCGAGCGGGGACACTCTCGGCGGACACAAGGACGACATCATCCGGGCTCTGGTCAAACTGGATGCGATGCGCGAGGACATGGGGAGCGTGAATCCGGTAATCGCTCCGCAGATGGCCGGTCTGATTGAGGGCACGAGGCGCGAACTGGATACGAAAGAAGCGGAGGCGAGATCTGCGAAGGCCAAGCGCTATGTCCGGGCCGAACGCGAGATCAAAGAGCGGATCGAAAAACTGCACGAGCGTCTGCTCGAAACGCAGAAAGATTTTCATCTGACGCCCGACCGCGTTTATGCGGCCGTCAAGACCGGACTGGCGCTGGACAAAAGGCCTCCCCTGAAACCGATTGAGCTTAAGGGGGCACCGAGCGGGACCGTTTTCGAAATGCCGACATTGGCGGGCTCATGGTCGCGCTGCATGGAAGGCCTTCGTCATCCTTATACCCAGAAGCTGCGTCCGATCACTTTCGATCACCAGGTGGCAAAAGGTCGCGACGACGTTGTCCTGGTTCACCTGAATCATCGACTCGTACAAATGTGCCTGCGACTGATGCGCGCCGAGGTGTGGGCGCAGAGCGATGTCAAGAAAATGCACCGCGTCGATGTTCGCAGCTTGCCATCCGCGGAGCTGAGCGATCTCGCCGTCGTCGTGGTGTCAAGGCTGGTCGTTACCGGCGGAAAACACCATCGTCTGCACGAAGAACTCACGGTCGCTGGCGGCTATATGAGGGACAACTCCTTCAGCCGCGAAGCCCGGGTAACCCAGGTCAACGCCTGGCTGGATAAAGCGACCACCATTCAGGCGGGCGAGCGGTTATTCGACGGGCTGAAAAGACGCTTCGAGAAAAATCAGGATTCGATCCTGCAAGCCGTCGAAGCTCGCTCACGCGACCGGCTGGAAAATCTGGAAACGACACTGGAGACGAGGAAGCAACAGGAAATCGAGAACATTACCGCTGTGCTCGACGAGCTGGACCGGGCGATCCGAAAGGAATTACTGAAAGCGGCGGAACCGGAGCAACTGCGTCTCAAGTTTCCGCAGTACAGCGATGAAGAACGCACACAGGTGAGGCGGGATACCGAAGCTCTGAAAATCCGTCTGGCTAGGATTCCGGAAGAAAAAGAACAAGAGATCATTGCGATCCGGCAGCGCTACGAAGGATACGCGGTCAGGACCTTCCCGGTTGCCTTGATCTTCCTCGCACCGGACTCCCACGCGTGGAGGACCGACGCATGAGCGGTCAGCAAGGCGAGTGGCTTTCCCTGATCGAAATTTCCGGGCCGTTCTTGGCGGAGCCGGTCTTGAAGGACGCCTTTCCGCAGGGTCTCGAAGGGCTGGAGCCGGAGAAAAGGACAACCGTACGACAGGCTTATGAAGAATGGCGCGAGGCGCTGGACCACGACGATCCTGACTTGTCGAAAATTCATCGCGCATGGATCGACCTGATTCTCGGGCAGATTCTGGAGCTTGACGAAAACGGTGACGCGCAAATCCTGAAGCCTACCGTTCAGTTGCCGGAAACGCTGCGGTGCGATCTTCCCGAACACGGCACAACGCTGCGCCCTGATTATGCGGTTATGGACGGTACTGACGGCAATCGGGCGCTTATGCTGATCGCGGTTTATTCCCCCGACGTATCTCTGTCCGAGTCCTTCAGGGGCGACGGCTGGCCGGCGAGCCCCGCCGAACGAATGGTCGAACTTTGCCGGGCGACCAACGTGCGGCTTGGCCTCGTGACAAACGGCGAACAGTGGATGTTCGTCGACGCGCCCGTAGGCGCGGTGACTTCATTCGCCAGCTGGTATGCGCGGCACTGGGGCCAGGAGCCTGTCACCCTGCAGGCCTTCCTTAATCTGTTCGGCATCAGGCGTTTCTTTGTCGACCGCAGTGAACAATTGCCAGCACTGCTCGATAACTCGCTCAAGTTTCAGGACGAGGTGACCGACGCCCTTGGAGAGCAGGTAAGGCGCGCAGTCGAAGTTCTGATCCAGGCGCTTGATCGTGCCGACGTCGATCGCAACCGGGAACTTCTGGAAGGCATTGAGCCAGCTGAACTGTACGAATCCGGCCTGACTGTGATGATGAGGATCGTCTTCCTGCTATCCGCTGAAGAGCGCGGACTCTTGCTGCTGGGAGACGAGCGCTACGAGGCCAATTACGCTGCCTCGACCCTGCGGATGCAACTTCGCAGCGAGTCGGAAGAAATCCTCGAACGTCGCTGGGATGCGTGGTCCCGTCTGCTCTCGATATTCCGCGCTGTTTATGGCGGGGTCGAGCATGAGGCGATGCGACTGCCGGCATTGGGCGGATCGCTCTTCGATCCCGATCGATTTCCGTTTCTCGAAGGGCGCAAAAAGGGCTCTCGCTGGAAAACCGATACAGCGACACCGTTGCCGATAGACAACCGCACTGTGTTGTACCTGCTTGATGCGGTGCAGCTCTTTCGGGGCCGCGCATTATCTTACATGGCACTGGATATCGAACAGATTGGCTATGTCTATGAAGGCCTCCTCGAACGTACCGTCGTTCGAGCGAAGGAGGCGACACTTGATCTCGACGCGACCAAGAATGCGGAGAATCCGTGGGTGACGATGTCGGAACTGGACGATGCGGCAGCACACAGTCGCGAGGCCGTGGAGAAATTGCTCAAGGAGCGAACAGGGAGTTCGGCAAGCCGGATACGGAATGATCTGGACGAAGCCATCGACGAAGGTTCGGCAGATAGGCTGCTGACGGCATGTCACGCCGATCGCTCGCTTCGCGACCGGGTTAAGCCATATTTTCATCTTCTGCGGATTGATCGATGGGGATATCCGATCGTGTATCCCAAGGGCGCATTCATGGTGGCAAGCGGCGGAGACCGTCGTGAGACGGGGACTCACTACACGCCGAAATCCTTCACGGAAGCGATCGTCAAGGAGACTCTGGAACCTCTTGCGTACATCGGGCCGTCGCGCGGCGATCCCCGTGAAGTGTGGCAGCTGAAATGCGCCGCCGAGCTTCTTGATCTTAAAATCTGTGATCCGGCGATGGGTTCCGGTGCATTCCTTGTTCAGGTCTGCCGCTGGCTTTCCGAGCGATTGGTTGAAGCGTGGGCGCGAGCAGAGGAGGGTGGCAAGGGCATCACATCGGACGGCGAAGTCGTAGACACGATCGGCTCGCGAGAACCTCTGCGCAAAGATACTGAAGAAAGACTACTGGCTGCTCGGCGCCTCATAGCAGAGCGTTGCCTGTATGGCGTGGACATGAATCCGCTCGCCGTCGAGCTTGCAAAATTGTCGATATGGTTAGTCACGTTGGCGAAGGGACGACCGTTCGGATTTCTCGATCACAACCTCCGCCATGGCGACAGCCTTCTCGGGATCATTAGCCTTGAACAGCTCCATTACCTTGATATGAATCCAGGCAAAGGCAGCGGGAAGAAACTTTTCGCATCCACAATCGATCAGGCCGTCAAAGAGGCGATAGACTTGCGCACGACACTTCGAAGCCGACCGATCTGCGACATCCGTGACGTAGAGGCAATGGTAATTCTTGATGAACAAGCTCGCCGAACGCTAGAGTTGCCCGAGGTCATTGCCGATGCCTTTATTGGAGAAGTTCTTAGTGCGGACGGCAACCGGATTGACTCAACGGCCCTGTCAATCGAAGCTGGTCGCGCGATGGTAGGTGATCAAGATAAATCTGGAATGCTGAAACAACGTGCCATCCAAGCCTACAACACCGGTATTCAACCTGGTAAACGAGAAAGAAGGCCATTTCATTGGCCGCTTGAATATCCAGAGGTATTCGACAGAGAAGATCCTGGGTTCGACGCCTTTGTGGGGAATCCCCCGTTCCTCGGTGGCAAGAAATTATCCGGCGCTTTTGGTTCGGTATACCAAACATACTTGGTCAATTACGTTACTCTCGATAATCCGTCCTCTGTAGATTTCGTTGTGCACTTCTTCCTAAGAGTGCACTCCTTGCTTAGAAAAGGGGGCTACTCGGGTCTGCTTGGTCGTCGATCAATTAATGAAGGCACCAATCGTGAAGTTGGGCTTCGCCAGTTGCTGAACTTAGGGATGAAAATCTATCTAGCTAACACGAACATGCCATGGCCCGGAAAGGCGGCCGTCGTCGTTCACCAAATTCACATCGTCAATAGCGACTGGTCCGGAGTCTGTCTTTTGAACGGTGTTCGTGTCAATAACATCACAGAAGAACTGGCCGATACAGAGGTCTGGGACATCCAGACACTGGAAGACAACACCGGTCGTATGTTTCAGGGAACAATTTTATCGGGCGAAGGGTTCAAAATAAGTGCTGAGACCGCGAAATCGTTGAACGATATAGACGAAGGCTATAGCAGTGTTGTCTTTCCGTTTGTTGGCGGAAACGAAATTAATAGAGATTATAAATGCGCGCCAACGTGCTGGGTCATTTGCTTTTGGGATTGGTCAGAAGCAAGGGCGAGGAGATTTGAAGAGGGTTTTGAAATTGTTCAAGCAAGTGTTCAACCCGAACGGCAACTTCGCAAAGCAAATGGCGACTATAAATACCGTGACCCGCTACCGCAAAGATGGTGGCACTATGGTGAAAAGAGACCCGCACTTTACCATGCCATTGGGCGTGGGCGTGTATTTGAACACCATCCGGAGAATTGGAATTCTGATGAGCGTCAGCTTGCCAGAGTGCTAGCAATCTCGACGGGCACTTCGAAATATCCTGCATTTACTTTCCTGCCTTCAAACATGATGTACTCGAATAAGTTGTGCATATTGGCAGATGAGAGACATTCAGTCTTCGCAGTTCTGTCGTCGGACATTCACAGTGTTTGGGCTTGGGCACGGAAAACCACGCTGCAAGCGGATATGGAGAGCCTGCGTTATGCACATGGGAATATTTTCGAGACTTTCCCATTTCCGGACTCTATGTTGCAAGTGGGAGACCCGGATCTTGAGGAACTCGGGAAACGCTTTTTTGAGAATCGACAGTTATTCATGCAGGAGCACAATTTCGGACTGACGAACTTTTATAACGAGTTTCACGACCCAGACAACAATACTGAGGCTTTGAAAGAGCTTCGCAAACTGCAGGGGGAAATAAACACGGCGGTCGTTAAACGCTATGACTGGATAAATGTCGATCCCGCGACTGGATTTCATGGAGTGGGCTATCTGCCAGGTGGGAAAAACATTCGTTTCACGATTGGCGAAGAGGCACGCATTGAGGTTCTCGGCCGGCTCTCGAAGTTAAACAGAGCCCGATTCGAGGAGCAATTACAGTTAGGCGCCGCCACGAAGTCCCTAATGGCAGATTCTTTGTTGGATGACGACCTATTTGCGAGGGGAGGCGGTAAATCATGAGCGACCAAGCAGCGCAGAACAAATCCGCGAATGCGTGGCTGGTTCTCGATCCCGGCCCGCATAACTGCGAATTCCCGTATCCGCAATTTGCGCTAGAACTCGCGGGAAACCTTGGGCTCTACGCTGCCGCCAGTGAAGGCGATTGGGTCGTAGCGGCGGACACTTCTGGTCGGGTGACGCGTCTCGCGCGTGTTTTGCGTATTAGATCGAACCTCAAAACTACAAGTCTTTATTTCGATCGCCTGCAGATGGTGAACACGGGGTTGACTCTCGCGGCGGCAGGACTCGCCTTGCCAAAGGCCGGGTCGATGACCCGACTGCAATGGAACGACTTCACAGCGGCCTTGCCGAATCTGACGGGCGGCACGGTCGACGACGTGCCAATCATAGGCGATCAGGCTTACATCCGCGAACTGCTTCAACTCGCGGTGATGGATGATCTTCTGGGTCCTGCCAACGGGCCGCACGAACAAATCCTCGATATGGGCGTCCGCGACCGATATCTCGTCGGCAAGCTCGCGCCGCGAGAGGCCGAGGATGGAGGCATCGAAGGACTGGAGGGGCCTCTGGCCGTCGAGGCGGAAGAGGAGCCCAAGGATCTTGAAATCCATCAAGGGCTTCACGAGCCAGGAGCGGAATTCGGCACTACCAGGGGCCGCGTCGATGGCGAAGCGGATTCAGCGGATGAAATCGATGCCTCAAGCAACCAGTCCCTCATTCCTTCGAGCTTTGGGATGACGTTTTGTGTTGACGGCGATGTCAAACAAATCGAGGTGGAAGCGGTGTGGGGTCAATACGTTCGGGTCTACGATCATGAACACACGAAAACCGTCAACAGAAAGATCAAGGATGCTGACGGCAATGTGATTCGCGTTGAGGAAGCTTCGGTCAAAGTAAAGGTTTGGCAACGCATTCCGTGCGGGGGCAAGCTGACCATTGATCTCGTCGAAGGCGTGGTTTCCCATCGCGCACCAGACGAAGAGCATCCTGAAGTGCGCGTCCAAGGTGCCATCCGGGATAAGAACGCAAACGGCGACCGACTGGTCACCTTGTTCCTGGTCAACGTGCAGGAGGAACCCGAAGAAAACAAGGATTCCGCATGGGTCTTTCAACCGGAACTTATTGTTCGCGCCGCAGCCGGTTCCACGGATAAAGCTATTTTCAGAAGGCGTGTCGTCTCAATCGCAAAAAATGATGATGAAGAGCGCAAGGCACTGGAGATGATCTACCGGAAGGAGGTCGAGTTCGCGGTCGGGCACGGTGTAGCCGTCCATGCAAAAACTGTTGCGGGTAACGCCGAGCGCACTCTCGAAGTCCGCACTGTAGTGATGCCGCAGTTCGAGGTTCCAGTTACTGAGACGCCCGGCATTCGGCTAGAAGATCGATCTGCGATGCGCGAGTTGGTCGACAAAGGTCAGCTCGACATGGAAGTTCTCGCGGCGATGGATCGCAGCGAACTTGTCGCGGTGCTCTCCCTTCTTGCGAGCGACTACGGGCGTTGGATCGCAGAACAGAAGGGCCGTATCGGTGTCGATTTAGTTGGCCACGACTCCTCGGCCATCGCCGCGCTTGATCGTTGCAAGAGCGTTGAGAAGCGTCTTGGAGAGGGGATAGCTGTACTCGCTGATCCCAACAATGAGAATGCTCTTGCGGCGTTTCGGTTCGCAAATCGGGCGATGGCGCAGCAACGCATCCATAGCTTATTCGGCCTTTCGAGGCGTCGCGGCGAAAATAAGACGTTGGCCGATTTCGATCAGCGCAGAAATCGTTCATGGCGACCGTTTCAGCTCGCGTTTATTCTTCTTTCTATTCCGTCATTGGCCAATCCGACTCATGGGGATCGCACCAAGCCGGTCGAAGCGCACGCTGATTTGTTGTGGTTTCCGACAGGCGGCGGCAAGACCGAGGCATATCTAGGCGTGGCTGCATTTGCGATGGCGGTTCGCCGGCTTCAGGGGAAGCCGGGAGGGTATGACGGCACTCGCGGCCTCGCCGTGATCATGCGCTACACGTTGCGCCTTCTTACTCTGCAACAGTTTCAGCGCGCTTCGGCATTGATGTGCGCAATGGAATTACTGCGACAGGAAGCCGCGGCTTCTGGCGACAACTCGTTAGGAAGTGAGCCGTTCACAATCGCTTTATGGGTTGGAAACAAGGTTACGCCGGGTTCTACCGAGGACAGTCACCGCGCGATCCAGGATATTCGGAACCCCGAAAAATTTGACGCCGGCGGTACGTCACCTGCGCAACTCACCAGCTGTCCGTGGTGCGGTTGCGAAATATCGCCAAAGCACGATGTAGAAGTCGATACAGTGGCAGGAAGAACGACGATCTACTGCGGAGACAAGCAAGGGCGTTGCGAGTTTTCAAAAGGAAAATCAAGCAAGAAGCCTCATCCCGGTATTCCTGTTCTAGTGGTCGACGAGGAAATTTACCATCGACCACCGTCGATGATGATTGCCACCGTCGACAAGTTCGCTTTGATGGCATGGCGCGGAGAGGTTCGGACGCTCTTCGGACGAGCGAGTATCGAGTGTCCACGGCACGGACTTCTCTGGCCGGGAGCCGATTGCACCGGAACGCATCGTGCCTATAAGGAACTGAAAAGTACGATAGTCCGTAATATCACAGCGATCAGGCCACCCGATTTGATTATCCAGGACGAATTTCATCTGATTAGCGGTCCGTTGGGCACCATGGTCGGACTATATGAGACGGCGATAAACGAGCTCTGCAGCTGGCAATTGGACGACCACACGATCCAGCCCAAAATCGTTGCCTCGACCGCCACAGTGCGGAAAGCGGCTGAGCAGGTCAACAACGTTTTCATGCGCCGCGTCGCCATTTTTCCGCCACACGGTCTTGACGCCTCGGATAACTTTTTCTCGATTCAGCGGTCAATCAGATTGATGCCAGGCCGCCGCTATCTCGGGGTCTGCTCGCCGGGGAGCTCTCGCCCCGCAATGTTGATCCGCGTTTATACCGCATTCCTTACGGCCTCGCAGTCTTTGTTCGACAGGTTTGGCCAATCGGCGGACCCTTATCTGACAACGGTGGGATATTTTAATTCTTTGCGGGAGCTTGGTGGTATGCGCCGTCTTGCAGAAGACGACGTACAGACGCGCTCGTATCGTGTACAGATGAGTCTCGTCGATCGACCTGGACTGGCACAACGCAGCGTCAGCAACATTCGTGAACTCACATCACGTGTTTCCAGTCGTGACATTCCGAAGTACCTTGATCAGCTGGAAATAAAATTTGCAGCGGAATTCGACCTAGCTCTTGGGCGCCATGTCACGAGATGGGCGGAAGGTGAGGCTAGGGCAATTGATGTCGTTCTCGCTACAAACATGCTGTCCGTTGGTGTCGACGTGAATCGCTTGGGTTTGATGGTCGTCAACGGGCAACCGAAGGGGACTGCCGAATACATTCAGGCAACTAGCCGCGTTGGTCGTTTCTTCCCCGGCCTCGTGTGCGCGGTTCTAACGTGGGCGCGACCGCGCGATTTGTCACACTACGAGACCTTCGAACATTATCACGCGACGTTTTACAAACATGTTGAAGCGCAATCAGTCACACCGTTCTCGCCACGCGCTATGGATCGTGGCTTGACCGGTACCTTGCTCAGCGTTATGCGACTGGAAAATCCGGCTTTTAATCCAAACGTGGGCGCGGGATCGTTGGACACGCCCGATCGTCCCGAAGCAGTGGAAGCGCGAGATTTGTTGGTTGGACGAGCGTGGGAAATTTCTCATGAAGCTGCGCTCAAAGATCTGGCTTCAAGTGAAATCAAGGAACGTCTGGACGAATGGGCAAGTGAAGCGGGCAAGGGCGGCAGAACCCTTGGATACGAAAAGAAAGGCCCGAGCCGCGCCACGATGGTCGCACTCCTCAGGCGGCCGGGGATTCAAGCGTGGGATAATTTTACAGTACCAATGTCGATGCGCGAAGTTGAACCCGGCGTCAAACTCATAATGAGCACTGTCAGATTTGGTGACAGCGAACCGGAGTGGACCGCTCCGGTCGTCAATCCGGACGACAGCGGAGGGGCCGCATGATTGGCGAAAAGACTCCAGTCGGAGAAGTGCGGCCTAGCCAACTCCTCTGGACCTACGGTCCTGGTGCTCTGGTCGATCTACCCAACCTTTCGGTCGTGACACTGGCCATCGACCGATGGGACGTGAATCGTTGTCAACCGATCAATGAGGCGCGCTTGCTTGCGGCGGTGCGAAGAGAGTTGGGGCCGCAGGTCGAAAGTCTTCGGATGCCGCCGTTCCAGAAGACCGAAAGCGCTGATCCGTTTTCTGCGGAAGCATTTATCGGCGTTCCTGTCAGGCCGTTTCCGCGTTGGCTGCGCTGCGTGAAATGCGGCCTACTATCCGCGTACGATCTCGGCCTCTTCGAATGCAAAGAAAGCCGGTTTCGTCCCGAACGGACAAGATTCGTGCACAAGGACTGCAAAGGTTCAAAAGGCGATCAGCCTGCGCGGGACGCCGACGCCGTTCCTGCCCGCTTCTTGCTGGCCTGTCGAAACGGGCACTTGGATGATTTTCCCTGGCACTACTTCGTTCATAACGGCCCGTCTGGCTGCAGAGGAACGCTTCGGTTCTTTGAAAGCGGGGCGTCTCTTCAGACCGAAAATCTGTGGGTTAAGTGTGATCAGTGCGGAGCTTCGCGCAATATGGCTCACGCATTCGGCAAGGCAGGACGAGACAACCTGCCAAGTTGTCGTGGCCGTCATCCCCACATGGATCAGTATGTGACGGGCTGTCAGGAACAATCCAGAGCTGTTCTTCTGGGAGCGACCAACAGTTGGTTCCCCATTACGCTCTCTGCATTAGCCATTCCTCTCGCTCGCGATCCGATCTCGCAGATGGTACAGGACGGATGGGAGTACTTCGCCGATCTCGGCTCGGAAGCCGAGGTCGCGATCACTGCAAAGACGCTCAAGAAAATCGGTGCGCTTGCCGGTATTGATAAACACTCGGTTAAGGCAATCTGGGATGTCATTCAGTCGATAAAAGCCGGCAACGCTGCGACAGGAGTGAGCGCCGCTGATATCAAGGGACCGGAATGGGAGGTATTAACCGATCCGAACCCGCCGACCGACTGGCCGCATTTTCTGAGTAAGAGATCAGAAGCGCCCAAAGAGTTCAGGAAGAAGATTGAGGCTGTACTCCTTCTGGAGCGACTGCGAGAGGTAAATGCTTTACTCGGCTTCACGCGTGTTGAAGCACCCGAGGAAACAGCAAATCCGGCTGACCGCCCGCCGAGAGCTGGTTTGTGCAAAGACGCTCCGCGGTGGGTACCTGCAACACAGGTTCATGGCGAAGGCATCTTCATCAAATTCGACGAGGCCGAAATCCAAAAGTGGGAAGTACGAGGTTCGGTTTTGGTAAGGAACGAGAACCTACTCGCCGGTCATCGCGGCTGGCGCAATTCCAGAAAGCTCGACCCCGATGAGGCGTATCCTGGTGTGCGGTATGCAATGCTTCACACCTTGGCTCATCTGTTGATCCGGGAATTGGCGCTCGAATGCGGTTACAGCGCCGCCAGCATCAGAGAACGCATCTACGCGGACGCAGGGAGTGAGCCAAAGCAGGCGGGCATCCTCATATACACTGCGGCGGCGGACTCCGACGGAACTCTCGGAGGACTCGTCGAACTCGGGCGGCCCGAGAGTCTTGGACGATTGCTCAAGCAGGCACTGACTCGAGCCGGAATTTGTTCGTCTGACCCGCTCTGCTCAGAACACAAACCTGCGGATGACCGTTCGCTTCATGCCGCAGCGTGTCACGCATGTTCTTTCGTGTCAGAAACCTCCTGTGAAATGGGTAATCGCTATCTCGACCGCGCTCTGCTGGTCCAAACGTTGGAAATCGACGACACAGCATTCTTCGATTGAGGGGCGACGTGGAAAACCTAATCGACGCCATTATTGAACTCGTATCGAACAGCCCTCCCGATAAAACGGAGCAGCTCGTCGAATTGATTAGGCAACTCTCCAGTATCCACGAGGTTATTTCAATCGAGAGTTGGGCCGCAAACCCGCGTGCAGCAAACGCGTTGGCTACGCTGATCTCCGCTTGGCAACGCGTCGAGATACCGCCCACGGAGCTTGCCGCAATGTTAACTGCTGCGACTGCAGCCTATCATCGGGCCAAAACCGAGCAGGATATAGAGCTGGTCTGGACTGGTCCTTCCAGCAAATTGGTCGCGACCCGGAAGACGGAACAAGCGTTGCTTCACGTAATCGACGCCGCACAGGCCCGGCTTTTTGTAACCAGCTTCGTCGCATACGACGTGCCTTCGATCATGGCTGCTCTGCGAAAAGCGATTGATCGCGGCGTTGAAGTATCAATGCTGCTTGAATCGAGCGACAGGCATGGCGGTGGCGTCTCAATGGATGTTATTGGCAAGATGAGAGAAGCGCTTCCTGCAGCCCGAATTTACTTTTGGGGCGAGAAAGGTGAATCCTATGCCGGCGGTAAAGTTCACGCTAAGGTAGCCGTGTGCGACGAGGTTATTTGCTTCATTTCTAGCGCGAACCTTACGGGGCACGCTATGGAAAAAAATATGGAGGTCGGCGTTTTGATACGCGGTGGTTCTGTTCCCACCAAATTACAAAACCACCTAGAAGCTCTGGCAACGATTAAGATATTGAACACCTGAAATCTATTCGAGAAACCTATGGCAACAAAGCGCCCCTTGACAATGCGAATCAGCCTGAATGCGTTAGAGCATTTGGGGATGAATTTGTACAGCAACGTTCCGGCAGTGCTGTCAGAAATCGTGGCAAATTCCTGGGATGCCGACGCGGAAAACGTCAACGTTACGATCAATAAACAGGAGCAGACAATCACTATCGAGGATGATGGCATCGGCATGAATCGCGACGATGTCATTGATCATTTCCTGACGGTGGGCTTCAAAAGGCGCGTTGTCAGCGGTCTTGTGACGCCCACGAAGAAACGAAAGCCAATGGGCCGGAAGGGTATCGGCAAGCTCTCGTCGTTTTCGATCGCGGGAGTCGTCGAAGTCTACACAGTGAACGACGGCGAACGTACGGCGTTTCGCATGGACCGCGACGTGATCAAGGGACGAATTTCTGCGAGCGACGATGCTCCATACGAACCGACGGAAATCTCGACCTGGCCGAAGTCGCTGACGACGGGTACGCGTATAATCCTGTCCGGCCTATCGAAGAATATCTCCGAAATGACTGTCGCTGGACTCAAGCGGCGGGTGGCGCGACGTTTTGCAATCATCGGTTCGAAATTCGATTTCCGTGTGTTGGTAGACGGCGAAGAGATCGGTCCCGGGGACCGTGGCTACCAAAACGCCCTGGAATACATTTGGGTCTATGGTGACCAGTCTGAAACGGTTTCGCTCTGCACTAATCTTGCGCGCAAAGCTGAAAATCGCACTGCGGTGCTGAAGACCGCAGCCAAGAACCTTGGCGTGAATCTTTCGGGATGGATAGGGACTGTGGCACAGCCACGCCAACTTCAAGACGAGGAGGGGGATAACCTCAATCGAATTGCGATCTTCATGCGAGGAAAAATGGCGCAAGAGGATATTTTGGATGAATTTGGTCAGAAGGAAATCTATGCTGACTACGTGATAGGCGAGCTACATTGTGAGGAATTGGACAACGATTCGCTCGATGACATTGCCACGAGCAGCCGCCAGTCGATCAAAGAAGATGATCCCCGGTTTGAAGCGGTAAGCGATCTCATATTGGCTGAATTGCGGTATATCGCGAGCCGATGGAGCGACTGGCGACGCGAAGACGGCGCAAAGCAGGCCGCAAATGTGCCTGAGGTTTCAGACTGGCTCGGCGCATTGCAAGGCGCCACGAAAAAGAAAGCTGAACGGTGGATTGGAAGACTCAATGTCATTCGATCGGACAAGGATACTGACAAGAAGGAACTCCTGAAAGCGTCGATCCTTGCCTTTGAAAGTTATCGACGGAAGGAAGAACTGGAAAAACTCGAACAGATCGGAGATGAGAGCCTTCCGCAAATTCTTTCGATTTTCAGAGAGATTGACGATCTTGAATTGAGTTACTACGGACAAATAGTGAAACTCAGGGTCGGGGTCATCAAGGCGTTGCAGGAAAAATTGAAACGAAATGACAAAGAAGCGGTCTTGCGTGACTACATTTTTGATCACCTCTGGCTTCTTGATACATCCTGGGAGCGTGCACGCGGAAGCGAACACGTCGAAACTACGGTGAACAACTTTTTGAAGGAAAACACTAAGAATTTGCCCAAGGGAGAGAAAAAGGATCGAATCGACATTGGTTATCGAACAGCTTCAGGCAAGCACGTCATTATTGAATTGAAACGAGCTTCCGTTTCCGTGCCACTGGATACGCTCACGAAGCAGATCAGGAAATATCGAGACGGCGCACGGCGTGTTTTGGAGAAGACGACGTATAAAGATTGGCCAATTGAGATAGTTTGTGTGGTAGGCAAACCGCCGGTCGAATGGGGGACGCCAACCGGTCCCGCCGGCGTGAACAAATCTTTGGCTGCGGTTGACGCGCGGCTTGTATTTTATGACGAACTGCTAAGCAATGCTCAGCGAGCCTACGCTGACTATCTCGAAGCCCATGTCAAGATCGATAAGCTCTGGAATATTTTCCAGGCGATCGACGATTTTGCACCGCCAGCTAACTGACGCGAAAGATGTCCGACAGATGTTGTCGATTGGGCTAGGCAGCTATGCGCATTACTTTGACCTGCGTGTATTGTGGTGCCGACGCCACCACAAAGGATCATGTCGTCCCTCGGTGTTTCCTGGAAAAGCCGTTTCCGCCCAATCTTCTCACCGTGCCGAGCTGCCGGAAATGCAACTTGGGTTATTCGAAGGACGAGGAATATTTTCTGGCCGTGATGGCACAGACAGGTTCGGTTCCTTCGCTGCGCAAGAGGGTCCAAAAGGGCGGGGTCGTCGAGCGCATGCTCGAACGAAGCCATGGTCTTAATAAACATTTCACGGATTCCACGCGGATCGCTGAACGCGGCAATGTCCTGATCTCACCCGACTTAGTCCGTATCGCCAACGTGACGCGGAAAGTTGCCTTTGGTCTCTACTGGCATCAGTATAAACCAAGTAAGATGCCAGCTTTGAACAAATTCTTTCCGTACGAACCCTTCCATAATCTAGACGACGGCAACCCAATCGTAGTTCTGACCCACAATGATAGATTTCGGCCAAAACGTTGGAAGCAGATACAGACGCTGAAGGTAGCTGGTCTCGGCAAGGTGCAAGTTCTCGATTATATGTTTGTCCGAGACTGGACCGACTTCGAACGACTCTTCTGCGTACTGCGATTTCATGAAACTGTTTGGGCCGCAGTGCGGTGTCCGCATCCGCCCCATCGTACGAATTCGAGATCGGTACCCCGACTAACTCACGCTGGCCAGAGAGAGCTGTTCTGAGGTCGAGCAGTGATATACGCTAGCATTATGAACGTCAAACAGATGGGACCAAAAGAACAGACCATCATGGATTTCCTGCACCGCCGCGTTTTCGATCCGATTCTGCAATCTCCGGAGGCCTCTGAAAAGCTAAAGCAAGGAGCACGCCTCACGATCATGCGAATGGAGCAACGGGACGCGACAGGGATGGTCCAATATTATTGGTCGGCAATTATAGGTACCGAAAGAAGTATTGGTTTTGCTTCTCTGATGCGCCAAGAGGGATTCGATCGTTTTGAGGAGGCCTCGAAGAATTTCGCGTTCGATTCAATGATCAATTTTTGAATCAGTGACCTGACTAGGACAAACGATGCGGATTGGTGACGATCTATATTTTTCTCCGCGCTTTAGATTTTCCGAGATCAATCTTGATGACAGCGGAAAAGTTGTTGAAGCGGTGAAGGACAGAGTCTTCGGATATTACCTTGCGCCCGCTTCGCGTCTTTTAGAAGTGGGTGACGCTTTCGCAGCAGGATTGCTCTGTTGCGCCGCCGTAGATTTTTTCGCTTTATTTTTGGTCAAGGAAGATCCGGAAACTTGGCTCCGAGAAAACATACCTGAATTTTCTAGATGTAACGAGAATACGGGTAAGTTCTGGCAGTGGTTCAGGCACGGGCTTGTGCATGAAGGCAGAGTGAAGGCTTTCGGCCAGTTCTCACTTGATTTCCAAACAATGTTGAATCGAATTGACGGCGCGCTCGTCGTAAATCCTCAGTTGCTATTAGACGCCGTTCAGAGCGCGATGAATTCTTATTTTGAAAAACTGGATGAACATCAGACCGACCGGATCGTTAAGCATGTCCGTAGACATTTCAGTGCCGAGATCGCAGTGGCCAGGGGATAAATCCATCGAATATGGCATGAGCGCCGAATTTAGTTTTATCCCGGAAGTATCAGCGATCTTATGTCGGAGTCCGTCGCGCTCCCTGATTGTGGTATGGGAGCGCGGATTCTAGCGATGGGAGAAAATCAATTAGGAAGAGGTCCAGTGTCTACTCTGTTTTTCTCATACGCGCACGCTGACGAGAATCTTCGCGATCAACTTGAGAAGCATCTCTCCGCCTTACAGCGGCAAGGGGTCATTTCCGCCTGGCATGATCGCCGCATTGCTGCCGGAACGGACGTGGACGACGCAATCGATAGCAACCTTGAAACGGCGGAGACTATTCTCCTGCTCGTGAGCCCGGATTTCATCGCGTCCGATTATTGTTATGAACGCGAGATGAAGCGAGCCTTGGAGAGACACGAAAAAGGCGAAGCGCGCGTAATCCCGGTTATCCTGCGTCCTTGCGACTGGCGCGATCTCCCATTTGGAAAACTCTTGGCGGCGCCGACCGATGGCAAACCGATCACGATGTGGCCCAATATCGATCAGGCTTTCTTGGAAGTCGTCACTTCGATCAAACGCGCATTAACAGAACTTGGTCGAACGCCAAAGATTGAGAAGGGGGGCGGTGCAATGCCGGTCGCTACGACCGGCCCTCGTCAGGAGACGGCCAGGTCTAGCAATCTTCGTGTAGCGAAACAGTTCACCGATTTGGACAAAGATCGCTTTCTGCATGAAGGGTTTGAATATATCGCCAAATTTTTCGAAAATTCCCTCAAGGAACTTGTTCGTCGTAACTCCGGTCTGGACGAAACTTTCAGGCGAATTGATGCCAACAGATTTACGGCAGCGGCTTACCGTGGAGGAGAAAAGGTTTGTCAAGGGTCGAGTTCAGTCGGAGGCACGATGGGACGTCAGAGTATTGAATATTCTATGACGGACGAGCCGGGACATGGCGGTATGAACGAGGCGATTTCCGTGAAGGCTGATGATCAAACGCTATATTTCGGAGCTCTCGGATTGCAATCCTACGGTTCTGGAAAAGAAAAGCTATCAATTCAGGGGGCCGCAGAACTTTTCTGGGGCCTTTTTATTCGGCCGCTACAATCCTGATTCTAGTCGGCGGCTGACGTACTCGAACTACGCCGGCAACATTCAAATGGAAATACTAACAGAATCGAATACCAGGGGAATTCATGGCAAATTGGGTGTTTGACAGAAGCGGTCGGCCTCAGATCATTTTCGACGAGGACTGTCTACTTGATGGTCGAGGTCAGGTCTGTGCATGGATATCTGAGAATAATGTGTATTCAACTCGTGGTCGACACGTCGGCTGGTTCGATCAAGGAGTTGTATATGACTCGAACAATAGGGTGCTTGGATTCCTCGCAGATGCGACAGGGTCAATGCCGTCACGTCCTGGTGTGGGCGGTACGCCAGGCATGCCGGGATTTGCGGGCCGTCCGGGAAGAGCCGGTCTTGCTGGCGCGCCGGGGCGTCCGGGAATGGGCGGCTGGTCTGCTCATGACCTCGGTACTTACTTTGAAGCATAGAAATTACGATCACGTTGCCGAACTCTAGCGAGCAACATCAATTCGGCGGTGTATAAGTGAAACCACCGACAACAAATCTTCCGCATCTTGTTTGTCCATGGCCCAATTTACGCGCGCCTCGTGTGCGGTCGGATTTCTGAACATACCGAAAACTCCCTTCACCAGATTAGCGAATCCGCGCTGTTCGCTTCGCTGGCTCTCCGTTTTGAGAGGATTGATCGCCAACACGGGTGGATCGCCGGCGAGAGCTTTGTCGACAAGCAACCCTCCGTCATCGCACAAGCCGGTTCGCCCGCGAAGTTTGTCAGCAACGCTCTTTGTCGCTTCAAGGACAGCATGAAAATAATTGTCGGCAAGTAGCTCCTCGCGACAAAAAATCAGCACATCCGAGTGAACGTCGCGGGCAACCAGGTCTGCTCGGAGTCCTTCAGCGCGGCGCTGAGCTTCGCTGAGCGTCCTTACCTCGTCCGTCGCGACGAGAGTTCCGTCGTCATTAACAGCGATGCCGACGAAGGCGAGGGCACGATTGAGATTTGCCCGCATGGGCTCGAATCGTTCGGCTTGTCGGGCGTAGCGTTCGGGCCTCATCGCTTCACGGATGAATTGCACAATCGCGCGTCGGTTTCCGCTGAAGTTCTGTCGTTCGACGAAGGCGTTGTGCAATCGTTTCCATTTGGTCATGTCCGGTGTTGGATCAATCATTTTCAAGGAGGCTAGAATGTGTCCGATTTCGGAGCCGGTGAGTCCTTCTGACGTATCGGCCAAAGCTTGGGCGATTGCCTCAAGCTCGCTCTGTGTAAATCTTTTTTCCATTGAGGTCTCTCACTTCCTGAATGCCTACGAGCTTCGTCTAGCTGAACGTGAAAGAGCATAGCAAAAGCCTCGTTACGGCGTGAAGAAGCGTAAGGTATCGCAGTCGCGGGGAAACGAGTGCCTTTGGTCGGAGAAAACCCTTGAATTTGCGGCACAGGGGCATTGCTCTCAAACTCTTTTATGCGCTAGGCTGCGGGAGTTGTGGTGAACCAGGACGGCGACATTCGGATCGGTACTTCCGCATTCACGGCGGCGGGCTGGGAAGGAAGTTTCTATCCGGCTGGAATGAAGCCTGCGGATTTTCTAAGCTTCTACGCCACGCGGTTTAACACGGTCGAAGTAGACAGTACTTACTACCGGACACCTTCCGCATCGACCGTGGCGGGATGGGCGGCCAAGACGCCGGACGATTTTATTTTTTCTCTGAAAGTTCCGCAACAAATCACACACGAAAAAGTCTTAGTGGATTGCGAAAAGGACTTTGAGACTTTTGTGGAAGTTGTATCCGGCCTTGGCAAAAAGTTAGGGCCGATGTTGCTACAGTTCCCCTACTTCAATCGCGCCAAGTTCAAGGCCGGTTCGGAATTTATCGCGAGGCTCCAGCCCTTCCTAAAACGACTTCCAAAGGGTTACAAGTTCGCGCTCGAAATTCGTAATAAGAACTGGCTCGACAGTAAGTTTGTTGATCTGTTGCGCGAGCATAGCGTTGCGCTAGCGTGCATTGATCAGGCGTGGATGCCAAGTATTGAAGAAGTGACCGGAAAGATTGACCCCATCACGGCGGATTTCTGTTACGTCCGGTGGCTTGGAGACCGCAAAGGGATTGAGCTAGAAACAAAAGTTTGGGACAAAACCATCGTTGACCGTCGCGCAGCGCTGACTAAGTGGGTGAAATTCTTTCACAGTATCAACGACAAGGTGAACATTTACGCATACGCGAACAATCATTACGCAGGACACGGCCCCGCAACAGTTGTGTTGTTCAAAGAGCTTTGGGACAAACAGACGTGAGACGGCTAGATTGCTACCTTCGCAGTCTGACCTCGTTCCAGGTCAAACGTTTTCTTGCATTCGGCTTTGAATTTTCGACCGTTCGGAGTCTTGGGAAATGGATTCGGGCCAAGCTCCTTTTTGGCCACCGCTTCAAATCCAAGCTTTGGGTTGTCCCAAGCATAGTCATTGAACTGTCCGACGATTTCCGTCTGCTCGAATGTGAGTCGGGCGGGTTTAGGCGTCGTTGGCATCGACAGATTCTAACATTCGTTTACCTTCTTACGCATCGCGACCAGGAGCGGCTTACCTATTTTCGGGAAATCCGAGAATTTTTCGCGCCCGCGCTCGCTGCACCAGATCTCTCGGCTTGCCGCCTTCACGCGCGATCCACGCATTGAACTCTTTCATCTCGACGGTGTGACGCACCGGAATTTCGGAAACAGAAACATCAACCCGTCCATGTTCGTCGCGCAGACCTTCAACCCAATCTCTACCGCGTATCGCTCTCAGGCCGAGCGCGACAGCTTCATAAAGGGATTCTGCGGTCACCTCAACGGTGTGACTGATATCATTCATATCCTTTATTGTTACGCGGCAAGCTCGAATCATTTCGAGAGGTTAGCATGTTCGCTTTTTATTCGCCATATTCGTGTTTGGCAAGCAAAAGACCAACGCCTCGCGGCATTGATCCATTACTCGCTGGCGATTTGCGATTATGCTGACTGCGCCGTCTATGCGGGCCACGGTCTGTGGCGTGAACTCGGCCTGAGAATCAGGTTATAGACTGACGGTAATGAACGAACCTCAATGTATAAACTGTTCTTCTTGCCGAGAGGATTTCTACTCGGAAAAGTATCGAGTGATGTTCTCGATTTTCAACGCGACCGTCAAGCATGGCTATAAGTCACCGTGACGCTCTGACCGTCGGTTTCAATCATTATGTGATAGTGACTGTCCGTTCGGTAGGTAAGTCCACGCTGCTGTAAAACACCAACTACCTTCGCACCCGGATGATTGAACGGTAGCACATGGCTACTGATGGCAGTGTCGCAATTCGGAGGCAGATTGCTCAGCCATGGCGTTGTTCCTTTCAAATCAAAAGTTCCGTTATCAGAACCGTGATGCGGCACCTTAAAGAAACGCGTATTGGCAGGAATTTGACCAGCAATTTTTGACCACACTCCTTCCGCTTCGGCATCCCCGGTGAGTAAAAAGCATGCATCGCCCAGAGTAATACTCAAGACCACCGAATTGTCGTTCTCATTGCTCGGTCTAAGTCCCGGCGTCGGCCACAAAACGCGCATCGACGCGCTTCCGAACGGAGGCAACAACTTACTTGTATCAACGACGTCACACTGCCCGACTCGATTATTCTTTGGATTTGAAGCATACCTGATCAGGTCGACAAAGAAAGCCGGCGTCCGCTTTGAATCTGGATACCAAAAGCGCTCCGCACCAAAATCCTTGATGGTTCTTTTGAGTCCTTCTCCGTGATCGGCGTGCGCATGCGTCAACAATACCCACTCAAATACATGACGAGATGCCGGGATGTTGATTTGTCTTCGCTCAAAGTATCGCTTCAAGAAGATATAGGAAGATCGAAGGGTCGGAGTATCATTTGAGTCGATCAAAGCGTAATGACTTTTTCGCTCAGAGTCCTGAGATTCCAGCAGAATTGAGTCTCCCCAACCGACATCAATCAACGTGGCCCGCAAAACCGCCATATCAGTGCTCCCTTAAGCCAACTGATGCTTCAAGACTATTCGCGAGTCCGAAGTTTGAGTTGAGGATTCTTGTCGCCGTGTTTTCGCGCGATTTCCAGTTGCTCTTGACTCCACGCTGCAAACACGCGCGTCTCTGTTTCGGAAAACCGAATCATCTTGATTAATGTATCCGCGCTGCTGACGAATTCCCTTTCGGTTTGCCGTCCATCTCGAAAGCGGTATGCGGAGTTAAACAACGCCATTTCCAAGCGAAACATATCTCCGACATGAACCTCGCGCGGGAACAAGAAATCGGGCAGCCAGATATCGGCGAAGTTAATTAGAAGACCTGCTTGATCCTCCACTTTCTCGAACAAATCATTCAGATGACGAACTTCGTCGAAATTCAAAGCATCGAATGGCGCGTGAATTATTCCGACCAGCCCTAACATCAGAAACGGCAAAATATTTTGATCTATCGAAATTCTCCAGTCATTCAGTGGATCTTCACATTCGATCGCCATATACGTACATCGGACCATTGGGAAAAACGGGCGACTCAACGTTTCGACCTGCACTGGCACGTCTGGTTTCTGCGGAAAATTCATCGACCACTCTTTTCTCTAGAAGAGAAGCTCATTCTCTGCGTAGGACGTCCTGCAGTTTACAGACGCGGTGATTCGGCAGCTTGGCAAACCGCTTCTATCACTGATTCAGTCTCGACGGGCTCGACAATCAACTCACTTGCCATGTTGGGACTTCCTATGTTGCATCCCACTATCCGATGGACGAAAGTCCCGCAGATAGCGCATTCGTGGACGGTATAGTTAACTCCGCGTGCATCACCGTCAAGCGAGTACACGACTGTGCTGGGAACGGGGCTTCCGCACAGATGGCATGGTCTATCTTGGTACGGGAACGCTTTGTATCTCATATTCGATCCCTCGACACGCAGTTTACGAACGCAATTCTCACGGCGTTCCTCGATGATTCCGCTTGACCTGCTCATCAACCATCCGCGTAACTTCGGAAAGGGGAGGCCACGGTGGCTTGGTCGATTCGACTTTTATCAAAACATCTTTCCATGCAGCCTTGTACTCTGAGTTCTGTTGACTCCAAAATTTGTTAACCGTTTCTAACAGGACCTCAGGGTTCGGTGTCTTGCCGTCGGAATGTTCTCTTTTCGCGCATTCAAACATGTAATCGTAAACGAGGACTAGCGGCTCAGAGTCAGCCTTCTTCTGTACCTCTGCTTCGACCAAGTTGAAAGTCTCATTTGCGTCTGGCCAGGGCGGCGGCGTCGATTCGACGCGCATTAGTACCGTCACGAAAGCAGACTTGTATAGCTTCGGCAGCTGGTCCCAGAGGTTACTAGTAATCTCTCGAAATTTGTCCGGGTCAACGATTGATCCTTTCCCTTCAGAAAGGCCGCGCTTGGCGGCGTCGTACATGTAGGTTATTACAACGAGTGGCGCGCTGACGTCCTTGAGATACGCCGGTGGAATTGGCGTCGTCGTGCCGAAATACTTCAGCGCCAAATCGTTAAACTCTTGCTCCGAACGGCATCTTATGTCTGGTGAGTTTCGAGTTTCGTAGGTATAACCGAGCGAATAAATGTGGCACTCGCCGCCTTGTACGGTTATGTCTTCCCGATGGAAGTTGAACTTGCCGTACAACAGTCCTCCTTCGCCCTCAGAGAAGGCATCCTGAATGGTATAGTTTTTGCCTGTGTAATAAACACCAGTCGTCTTGCCGATCGGATATTTTTTACCTCCCCCGAAGTCGGTCGAGATCTCCACGTAGCATTTGTTCGTCTTAGGATCGTAGTGATTTGCGTACCCGATTTCAGCGGACACTTCAAACCCCAGTCGGTCGTTGCGGACAAACTTCTCAGCTTGCTCGTCACATGCTTTCTGCTGTGAAGGGGCGGCTTCGCCATGCCTTTCGCCTGGTGACTCCTCCTCGACCGGGAGCGGCTCGTTTGGCAAATCCCGGAGCACGGCGGGTCGGTGCTCAAGGAGAAGTTTTGCATCGTTGACCGGGATGGCGAAGTTCAGATTCTGGCCACCTTCGCGATACGCCACGTTTATCCCGACCACTTCGCCGAACATGTTGATCAGCGGGCCGCCGCTGTTGCCTCGAGATATCGGTGCGGTCGTCTGTAGTAACTTGCCCCCCTCTTCCATATCTGTTCGGATTCCGCTCAAAATCCCGCTCGAAACGGTCAGGCCAAGCCCGAGAGGGTTGCCGATTGCGACGACTTCTTCCCCGATTTGAATGCGGTCTGAATTACCGAGTGCGAGAGTTTTGAAGGCTTTGCCGTGTATTTTGATGATGGCGAGATCGCGCACCTTGTCAGCCACAACAACACCATCAATGGGCAAGGCCGATCCGTCTGGAAACTTGACGATGCCGCCGCTGCCATGTTCGATTACGTGGAAGTTCGTCACGATCAGTCCGTCGCCGGTGACGATGAAGCCGGTTCCTATTATCGTCACTTTTTCGTTGGGTGTCTTGATAACGATGATGACGATCGCCCCGTCGGACGCTTTAACAATTGTTGGGATGTCCTTTCGGGCTGGTGCCGACTGCGCGCCAACGATACCAGCAAGAAGCAACGTCAAAGGGAACACTACTGAAGGAAAAGATAAGGCCGCATGTTTCACGTCTGCATTTCTCCCATTTCAATCGTTGCGCGGCACGGTAGCACCGTCAATGTAGCATGTCGAAGCAGTTATTTTCACACGAAGGTCACCGTCCGTTATGGCCCGCGAAGCGGGTCAGTAATCCTCCCGCCCATTCTTACGGACAATCTACGGACAATTGAGAAGGTCTAAAGGGCTTTTCAAGTTCGTAAGCGACACCAGAGAAAGCACTTAGATTTTGTGCTGCTCTAGCTACGAACCACAAGGTCGTGAGTTCGAATCTTCAGCCACGCCGCAGAACTAGGGATGTCGCAAGAACATTCGGTTCACTACCGAGAGGTCTGCCAGCTCGGAACTTTCGCTGGCAGTTTCCGGAGGAAAGTCTCAATGAGTGTATTCGCTTCTTTCCGTGCGTCTTGATCCAAGCCTTGATAGCTATCGAAAATCGCGATTTGAAGACGCGAGAATTCTTTCCACAATCCGCTGACTCCTGCACTACACAGAACGATAGCAAGATCGGAAATGATCAGCTGCCTGGGTGTAGCTAAATTAGGTGTAGATTCAAGACTGTCGCTGTCTACGGTTCATCAATAGAAACAAAGCTAAATGAGAATCTCAAAATCCAAGTTTGTTGCGGGAGTTCAGTGCCTTAAACGCCTGTATTTTGAAGTGCATCAGCCTGAGCTGGCGACTGGTTCGACCGATGCTAATGAAGCCGTTATGGAGCAAGGGCAAAAGGTTGGCCTGGAGGCACAGAAAGCATTTCCCGGAGGTGTCTTAGTCGCTGCCGATCATGAGCACTTGGATGAGGCTGTTCGCGTCACCCGCGAGTTGGTGGGAAATGAAGAAGTGCCAGCGATTTTCGAAGCGACGTTTGAATACAGTGGCGTGCTCGCTCGTACAGACGTTCTGGAGCGTCGTAGCGGGACAGGTTATCGCCTAATCGAAGTCAAATCTTCGACGAGCCTCAAACCTCACTACGCGTACGATATTGGGATTCAGAAACACGTGCTTTCAGGCGCAGGGGTCGATCTCGAAGGAACCCGCCTGATGCACCTGAACCGGGCCTATGTTTTTGACGGCCGGCAATATGACATTTCCCGCTTGTTCACCGTGGCTGAACTGACCAAGGAACAAACCATTAGCGATGCAGAGATCTTGAGCCGCTTGGACGAACAGTTGCGCGTCTTGGGCCAACCTGTACCGCCTGACGTGAAACCCGGCAAACAATGTATTGAGCCGGTGCTCTGCGAATTCTATGAGCACTGTAATCCTGACTTGCCCTCCGACCATGTCAGTCTGTTGCCCAGAATTCGTACAGAAAAAGTGGACGATTTAATTGCTTCGGGCATCATGTCCGTCCACCAAATTCCAGACGATTTTCATCTGTCGGAGACACAACGTAGAGTCGTCAATACGGTGAAGAGCGGAAAAATGTGGATTAGCTCTGCACTCTCTGGTGAACTGTCCACCTTGCGATACCCGATCTGCTATATGGACTTCGAAACGCTATTTCCGGCTCTCCCCAGATTTGAGGGGATGCGGCCTTATGACCACATCCCCTTCCAATGGTCTGTCCATCGGCAAGAGCAACCTGGTGCACCAATCAAGCGTTACGATTTCTTGGCTGAGAGCATCTCCGATCCCCGAGTCCCATTCCTGGAATCGCTGTGCCAGGCGGTCAAAGAGGCGGGTAGTATCGTAGTTTATAACCAGGGATTCGAAGCTTCTCGGCTCGATGATCTTGCGCGATGGCAGCCAGAGCATGCGTCGGAGATCGCTGGAATCAAGACTAAGCTATGGGATCTCCTCGTGGTGATACGGCAAAATGTCTACCATCCAGCATTCGGCGGTTCTTTTTCTCTGAAGAGAGTTGCAGCAGCAATCCTACCTGACATGAGTTATGAAGGTCTGGACGTGGCTGATGGCAGTCAGGCCGGGGTCGTATGGAGCCGATTAGTCGAACCTGCAACGGGTGCAGAAGAGAAATCCCATTTCAAGCGGGCACTCCTGCAGTACTGTGGACAAGACACTCTTGCGCTCGCTCGAATTGTCGAGGTACTAATGAAGCAGACGCATGCCTCTACCCAATGACTGGCAGGGGTTTGAAATTTCCAGCAAATCCTCGAGAGAAAAAAAGTGAAAAAGCGCTTACCAAAAAAGAAGAAGAGCACCGCTAAGACGGCTGCTCCGCCGCCGAAAGTCAAAGTTGTTGAAGTCTTATCGTCACCAGACGGTGGTCCGGTGAAAGAGAATTGGGTGCTCTGTCACAAATGCGGCGCCAGCTGGAAGACGGTTGCGTGTGGCGGTAATCATACGTGTGAACCGTACGATCTCGCAACTTATGGCAAACATGTTTGCATAGATTGCTCCTGGCACCACGGGAGTACCGTAGAAGAATTAACAGAAATTCCCATAGGTGGGTATTGCAAACATCTTACGCCGGAATGGTGGGAATCTCAGGGATGGGAGCGTGGGTGGGGAGATGCCGCAGTCATGCAATGGCCAGATTTGGAAATCTTGTGCAGGCATGATGGTAACTCTCATCGTTACCTTATTCTCAACGGGGAATTGCGACGGCCTGTCAAAATATCTTTCGCCAAGGATGGAAGCAACTTGGATGCGAGCTACTGATGACGTATGGTCAAAAAACTCGAACGAGTTGAAATAGCGTAGCTTACGGTTTTCCACAGGCTCCCCTGGAATGCATTTCTCCGACTGAGAAACAGCATCTACAATCTCGCTTTCACGAGAGTATAGATTCAGGGGGGAATCCGAGATGCTTTGGGCACGCATGCTGGCCTACGTCACCGGAATGGTCAATCAGGAGCTTCTGTTGCGTAACGAGTATTTGGTGACGGAAAACCGTATTCTGAAAGGTCAGATCAAGGGCCGACTGCTGCTTTCCGAAGCCGAAAAATCCACACTGGCCGAACTCGCTCATCGGCTGGGGCGAAAGGCCTTGGAGGAAGTTGCGGGAGTAGCCCAACCCGAAACAATTCTAGGCTGGTATCGAAAACTCATCGCGAATAAGTTTGACGGATCAAAATTACGCCGACGAGCAGGTCGGCCAAGGATTGATAAAGAACTCGAACGATTAATCGTACAAATGGCGAAAGAAAATCCCAGCTGGGGCTACGATCGCATAGTGGGCGCCTTGAGGAATCTAGGACACCGTCTGTACCATCAAACCGTGGGCAACATCCTTCGACGGCACGGCATTTCTCACGCGCCCAAGCGCAAGCGAGTAATTTGCTGGAAAGACTTTATCCGTTCGCACATGGAAGTCCTGGTCGGGACCGATTTCTTCACGGCAGAAGTCCTAACCCTGAAAGGGATCGTTACCTACTACGTCCTCTTTTTCATCCACCTGGACAGTCGGCGGATATCTTTAGGAGGAATGACGCCCTATCCGGATGAGGAGTGGATGGAGCAGCAGGCACGAAACGCGACCATGCAGGGATGGGGATTTCTAAGGGGCTGCCGGTACCTTCTGCATGACCGCGATACGAAGTTCTGCCGGTCATTTCGTGAACTGATTGAATCGGGGAATGTGGAAACGATTCGCCTTCCGGCGAGGAGCCCGAATTTGAACTCCTTTGCGGAGCGCTGGGTGAGGTCGGTCAAAGAGGAATGCCTGTCGAAGCTGATTCTGTTTGGGGAATCTTCGCTGCGACGAGCATTGCAGCAATACGTGATGCACTACCATGAGGAGCGCAACCACCAGGGAAAGGAGAATCGGATCTTGTTCCCGGTGGAGACGGAAGGAACAAGAAAGAGAAAGGGAGCAGTACAGTGTCGGGAGA
>ODAK010000815.1_pt1 | contig 35455 bp, 33 predicted proteins | sample 1539591 | NCBI WGS metagenome assembly ODAK01 (sample SAMEA3539303, study PRJEB22396) | soil metagenome | biome: tundra; feature: field; material: soil | place: USA | collected 2010-05 | depth 0.15 m | reverse complement strand
ACGCACTGGAATCGAGCCAGGCCATCACGCTGTACAAGAACAATTCGGACGGCAAAGGCAACTCCTACGGCACCCACGAGAACTACCTGGTGGGGCGCAGCGTCGACTTCTCGCACATCGTGCGGGCCATGGTTCCGCACTTCGTCTCGCGCCAAATAGTGGTGGGCGCGGGCAAGGTGGGCGCAGAGACCGAGGCCGCGTTGCAACACGATCCCACTTTCCAGCTCAGCCAGCGATCCGAGTTCTTCGAAGAGGTGGTGGGATTGGAGACCACCCTCAAGCGGCCGATCATCAACACCCGGGACGAGCCGCACGCAGACGCCGAGCGGTTTCGCCGCCTGCACATCATCATTGGCGACGCCAACATGAGCCAGTTCGCGACGCTGGTCAAACTCGGCTCAACCGCCCTGCTGTTGGCGGTGCTCGAGGACCAGGGCCCGGACGTGTTTCCGAGCCCCCCGCGCAACCCCGTGCAGGCGGTGCGGGCCTTCTCGCTCGACACGTCGCTCAAGGCCGTGGTTACCTGCGAAGACGACGCCGAACGCTCGGCCTGGGACTTCCAGGACCAGTTGTGGCACCTGGCCAACAACTACGCGCAACGCGACGGCGCCGACAGCGTTGCGCCGACACAGGAAATCGCGCTGGTGCTACTGCAGTGGCGCGAAATGCTCGATGGCGTGATCGGTGACCGCTCCAGCGTGGCCGACCGGGTCGACTGGGTGGCCAAGCATCGCGTGGTCGAGGGCTATCAGCAGCGCTACGACTTGCCTCCCACCGACGCCAAGCTGCGGGTGATCGATCTGCAGTACCACGACCTGCGCCTCGAGCGCTCCCTATCCCAACGCGTGGGCCTACGGCAGATTTTCGACGTGGACGAGGTTCGTGAAGCAGTTCACAACCCTCCGGACTCCACCCGAGCGTTTTTTCGCGGACAGTGCGTGGCGCGCTATCCCGAGCAAATCGTAGCCGCAAACTGGGATTGCGTCGTCTTTGACTTGGGGGCCGGTCCGCTGCAGCGCGTGCCCATGATGGATCCATTGCGGGGTACCGCAGAACTCACGGCCCCCTTGCTAGAAAGGTGCCTTACCGCCAATGACTTGCTCGATGCACTAGACAGGTAGAACAGAAGCTATGACAGAACAAGAGAGAATTCAAAAACAGCGCACAGAGCGCGCGAGCCAAGAGACCAGCGACGTGTCGGTTGACGCCACCAAGGGTGACCAATTGAAGGCCGACCTCGATGACCTGCTCGACGAAATCGACGAAGTACTCGAAGAGAACGCCGAGGAGTTCGTTCGCAACTACGTCCAAAAGGGCGGAGAGTAGTGGGGCTGCCGCTCTTCAGCGCCCAGAGTGATCCCGGACCCTCCTTTTTTCGTTACGCGCAGTCAGCGGGATTGACCGTCGCGGAAGGTCCCGGCGAGGGCCACTCGGCGCACGCCACGACCGTGGTGGCGGTGCGCTACGTCGGCGGTGCGGTGATGGTGGGCGACCGCCAGGCGACCGGCAACTACATCGCCAGTCGCGACATTCGAAAAATCGAACCGGCCGACTTCTATACCGCCCTGGCAATCTCGGGCACGGCCGCGCGGGGCATCGAGTTCATCCGCATGGCCCAGCTCTCGTTCGAGCACTACGAGAAGATGACCGATTCGGCCTTGAGCCTCGAGGGCAAGGCCAACTACCTTTCGCCCATCATCCAGCGCAACAACCTCCTGTCGCCCCTGATGGTGATCCCCCTGCTCGCCGGCTGGGACCTCAGCCACCAGGTCGGGCGAATCTTCGAGTATGACGGAGCCGGGGGTTGTTACGAACGCCTGGACTTCGCCACTATTGGCTCGGGTTCCCCGTTCGCCGAGAGCACCCTGCGCCTCGGTTTTCGCAGCGACCTCGACCTCGAGGGGGCCCTCGACCTGGCGGCCCTGGCACTGTACGAGGCCGGCGACAACGATCCCAGCACCGCCGGACCGGACTTTGTGCGCTCGCTCTTTCCAATGATGGTCACCATCAACGGCGACGGCTTCAAAGAACTCTCCTCCGACGATGTGTCAAGCCGCTTTCGCGTCATCAACGATCGGCGCACGCAGTCCGGGGGAGTGGCCGGAGGCACGCTGCGATGACCATGCCTTTTTACGTCTCGCCCGAACAGCTCATCAAGGACCGGGCCGAATTCGCCCAGAAGGGCATCGCCCGGGGACGATCCATCGTGGCCGCCATTTACGATCAGGGCGTGGTGATGGTGGCCGAGAATCCCTCGGCCTCGTTGTACAAGATCTCCGAGATCTACGACCGCATTGCCTTCGCCGGGGTGGGCAAGTACAACGAATTCGATCGACTCCGCGAGGCGGGTATCCGCTGGGCCGACGGCACCGGGTTCACCTACTCGCGCGAGGACGTGGACGCGCGGGCGCTGGCCAATTACTACGGTCAGCATTTGGGTGACATGTTCACCGAGGGCCAGAAGCCGCTCGAAGTCGAAATCCTGGTCGCCCAGTTGGGCAACAAGCTGCACCCCACCAAGCTCTACCGGATTGCCTACGAGGGAACCATCACCGACGAGCCGCGCTTCGTGGTGCTGGGCGGCGACGCCGAGACGATCAAGGACCGCTTCGCCGCCCTGGACGAGTCAATCCACTCCTTCGCCGACACCCTCAAGTACGCGGTGTCGGCCCTGGCCGGGCCCGACCGCACCGTGCCGCCGGGCGACCTCGAGGTGGGGATCCTAGAAGACCGCGGATCACGCAGAACCTTCTCACGCTTAGTTGACGCTCGAGTGAGTGAACTCCTGAGCTGAGCGATCAGCGACGGCCCTCTTATGCTGCGACGAATTTACGGCATTGAGACCGAATATGGGATCACTTTCTCGCTGCGGGGCCAACGCCGCCTCAGTCCCGATGAGGTCTCACGTTTCCTCTTTCGCAAGGTCGTCGCCTGGGGCCGCTCGAGCAACGTCTTTCTTGAAAACGGCAGTCGGCTCTACCTCGACGTAGGCAGCCACCCCGAGTACGCCACCGCGGAGTGCGACTCGCTCAGTGACGTCGTTGCCCAGGACAAAGCCGGCGAGGCAATCCTGCGTGAACTGGTCGACTACGCCCAGGGTCAGTTGGCCGACGAGGGCATCCGCGGCGACATCTATCTCTTCAAGAACAACACCGACTCCTCGGGAAACTCCTACGGCTGTCACGAGAATTACTGCATCGACCGTATCGAGGACCTGACGCGCCTGGAGCAGGTGTTCATTCCCCACCTGATCAGTCGCCAGATTTTCACCGGGGCCGGCAAAGTCGTGACCAACGCCAAGGGCACCGCGTACTCCATGAGCCAACGCGCCGAGCATATCTGGGAGGCCATCTCGTCGGCGACCACGCGCAGTCGGCCGATCATCAACACTCGCGATGAGCCGCACGCCGACCCCGAAAAGTATCGCCGACTTCACGTCATCGTGGGCGACTCCAACATGAGTGAGTTCGCCACCTACCTCAAGATCGGCACCGCCGCGGTGGTGTTGGCCATGATTGAGGACAAGACCACCGTATTGCGTGACTACAACATGGCTTCACCCATCAACGCGCTGCGCGACATCTCCTACGACCTGTGGAGCAAGGAACCGGTCAAATTGTTGAGCGGACGCGACATGACCGCGTTGGAGATTCAAGAAGATCTCTGCGAGCGGGCCGAAGTCTTTGTCCTGCAGCACGAGCTGCCGGCCGACCAGGTGCACGCGGTCAGGTTGTGGCGCGAAGTCATCGAGCAATATCGCAGCGATCCGATGGGCCTGGCCGACCGGGTGGACTGGATTGCCAAGTTGCAGATCATTCAGCGCGAACGCGAACGCTCCGGTGTCGAGCTGAGCGACCCCAAGATCGCGCTGATAGACCTGCTGTACCACGACACCAACTACGAACGCGGTCTCTATTACCGCCGTCAGTCACGTAATCATTTTCAACGGGTCGTCACCGACGAGCAGATCGCGCACGCCGCTCAGGTCCCACCGGCCACGACCCGCGCGCACATGCGCGGCACCTTTATCAAGGCCGCCAAGGAGTGGCGCCGTGATTACACCGTCGACTGGGTGCACCTCAAGCTCAACGACGAGATGCAGCGAACGGTCTTGCTCAAGGACCCCTTTAAGAGCAATGACGAGCGATTCCAGAAATTGCTGGCTTCACTCGAGCGCCACGACCGTCACGACTAACCTTGTCGAGTGACTGAAGAGCCCCCCGTCGGCACGATCGACGACGCAGCGCCCATGCCCGACGATGAAGTCACGACTTCCGTGAAGAGGCCGAGATCCAACAAGAAGGTCGTGCTGGAGTGGTTCGTGATCGTGGTCGTGGCGGCGCTGGCCTCGCTGCTCGTTCGAACCTTCGTGTTCCAGACGTACTTCATTCCCTCCGCCTCCATGGAGCCCACGCTGCAAATTGGTGACCGCATCATTATCAATAAATTGAGCGTGGACTTTGGCACGATTCACACTGGCGACATCGTGGTCTTCCGGGCCCCGCCGAGCGAAAACTGCGGGACAACCGTGGACGATCTCGTCAAACGTGTTATCGGCGTGCCGGGCGACACTCTCACGTCCAAGGGCAATACGATTTACATCGATGGCAAGGCGCTGAAGGAGACCTGGCCACACACCGAGCCGCTGGGCAAACCGATTGGACACGTGCACGTAAAATCCGGTCAGTACTTCGTGATGGGCGACAACCACTCCGACTCCTGCGACAGCCGGTATTGGGGCACCGTGCCGCGCTCGGACGTCATCGGTAAGGTCTTCTTGCGAATCTGGCCGCTTTCACGAATTGGATTCTTGTAAATAGGTGATTCTACCGGCCCCCCTACAATGGGGCCGTGTTCAGTTTGAGTCCGATAAAGATCATGGTCATTGTGGCCGTGGCCCTGCTGCTGCTAGGCCCGGACAAATTGCCCGACGTGGCTCACAAATTGGGTTCTAGCTGGCGCGCTTTGAAGCGGCTGCAGGAAAAGGTCGAGGCGGAAGTTCGCGAGGCGATCCCCGATCTGCCGAGCACCAGTGACATCGTGCGCATCGCCCGCAGTCCGGTCAACATGCTCAACCAATTGGCCGATCGGGCCGACGCGCGTGACGTGCAGGCATCGGACGAGGGCGCCACTTCCGCGACGGGCGGTGCCCCCAGCCCGAGCACCGCGACGGAGTCGCCCCCTTATGTCCCGTCTCCGGTCAAGCGCACCGACGTCGCGCCATCGCCGCCTGATCCCTCACTGAATTAGCTCCGGTGTCTCGGACCCGCAAAGCCCAATCGGGCATGACCCTGGTTGAACACCTGAAGGAGATTCGCTATCGATTCTTCGTCTGCGCGATCGTGATCGCGCTGGTGGGCGTGGCGGCGTGGATCTTCTATCCGCACATCCTGCACTTTCTCCAGGGGCCGTACTGTCGCGCCGCGCCGAGACACTGCACGTTCCTGGTGACCAATCCGCTCGACGGACTGACGCTGCGTTTCAAGATTGCGATCTACGGCGGACTCTTCTTTTCCTCCCCGGTTGTCTTTTACCAAGCGTGGCGCTTCATCACCCCGGGCATGAAGGCCAAGGAACGCAAGTACGCGATTCCCTTCGTCTCGGCGGCGGTTGTCTTCTTTGGCGCCGGCGTCGTGCTGGCCTACTTCATTTTCGGTCAGGCCATCCAGTGGCTGCAGTCCATCGGTGGCAACGCCCTCGTCTCGCACTACAACCCCAATCAGTACTTGAGCCTCTTCCTGCTCACCATGTTGATATTCGGCATCACCTTTCTCTTCCCGGTGATACTGGTAGCCCTGGAGCTGGTCGGCATCGTCACGCCGATCCAGTTGCTGCAAGGGTGGCGCTACGCCATCATTTTCATCACCATCGCGTCGGCCGTCTTCACCCCGAGCGGCGACCCGATTTCCATGCTGGTGCTCGCCGCACCCCTGGCGACCTTCTACTTCATGGCGATCGGGGTCGGTAAGTTGCTCAAGAAGTGACTCTGACCGACTACCGCAGCCGGTTTATCGACGGCCTGGGTTTTGGCCTCGACCCCTTCCAGGTCGACGCCATCGAGGCGATTGATCAGCACGTCAACGTGCTGGTGAGCGCCCCGACCGGATCGGGCAAGACGTTGATCGCGAATTACGCCATTGGGCGCGTGCTCGAACGCGGCGAGCGCGCCTTCTACACCACGCCCCTAAAGGCCCTCTCCAACCAGAAGTTCCACGAACTGAGCGCCCTCTTTGGTGAAGGCCGCGTTGGACTGCTGACCGGCGACACTTCGTACAACCGCGACGCCGAGATCATCGTCATGACCACTGAGGTGCTGCGCAATATGTTGCTCACCGAATCCCGGCAACTCGCCACCTTGGGTCTGGTTGTCTTGGACGAGGTGCACTATCTCCAGGATCCCTTCCGCGGCGGCGTATGGGAAGAGGTGATTATTCTCACGCCACCCGCGGTGCGCTTCGTCGCCCTGTCGGCCACCATTGGCAACGCCAACTTCCTGGGGGAGTGGTTCGCCGAGGTGCGCGGTCCGACGAGCATCGTGGTCGAAAAGACGCGTCCCATCCAGCTGCACAATCACGTGGCTGTGATGAGGCGGGGCCAGTCGTCGGCGGAGATCGTTGATTTGCTCAACGGCGCCCGACTCTCCGACGAAGCCCGGCGCATCGACAACCTAACGAAGGGCACGCGCCAGTTTCGTCCTGGGCCTCGCTGGAAGGGGGGCCACTCCGGTGCGCCGCCGACGGCCTTTCGCGCACCGCGGCGCAGCGAGCTCTTAACGGCCCTCGAGCGCGAAGACCTGTTACCGGTGATCGTGTTCATCTTTTCGCGCGCGGCGTGCGACGACGCCATGCACCAATGCCGCCTGGATGGTTTGCTCTTCACCACGCCCGAGCAACGCCGCGAAATAGAAGAAATCGCGCTATCGCGACTCACGAACTTCTCCGAGGACGACCTCAAGGCACTGGAGTACGCCGACTTCATCGACTGCCTGCGCCGGGGGCTCTCCGCCCATCACGCGGGTATGGTGCCGGCTTTTCGCGAGATCGTCGAGATCTGCTTCGAACGCAACCTGCTGGCCGCGGTGTTCGCGACCGAGACGTTGGCGCTGGGCGTCAACATGCCGGCGCGTTCGGTGGCCCTCGAGAAGTTCTCCAAATTCTCCGACGCGGGTCGCAAGTTTCTCACGAGCGGCGAGTACTCCCAGATGACCGGGCGGGCCGGACGTCGGGGACTGGACGACGAGGGGCACGCGATTGTCTGCTTCGCCAACGACGTTGCCCTCCACGACGTCGGTCGAGTGGCCTTGGCGGCGCCCACGGACCTGCACTCCTCCTTTCGGCCCACCTACAACTTCACGGCCAACTTGATCAACCACTTCGACTTCGACACGGCGCTCGAAGTGGTGCAGCGCTCCTACGCCCAGTTCGAAGCCGATCACCGTCCGAGCGGTTCGAAACGCCCGCTGGGCGACCAGATGATGGCGCGCCACCGCGTACTCGAAGAGCTCGGCTACGTACAGGGCTGGACGCTCAACCACCAGGGCCAACTACTGCGCTCGATCTACCACGAGTGCGATCTCTTGATCGCCGAGTCACTTGCATCGGGGGTCTTTGAGGGGCTCGAACCGGCCCAACTGGCCGGACTCCTGTCGTGTTTCGTGTTCGAGTCGAAGCGAGCCTCGCGCGTGCCCAACGCCGCTCACCACGTGACCACCAAGAAGAAGCGCGCGTTGAACGACCGCCTGGGCCACGTACGGCGCGGAAATCTCAATGATCGACTCAATGACATCTCCGCAACCGCCGTCACCATTCGCGAAATCGAAAGTCGATTCCTGGTGCCGCACGCCAAGGAGCCGGACGGCAAGTTCGCGACCACCATCGCGGCCTGGGCCCGGGGAGCCTCCCTGGGCACCGTGCTGGACCTCGCCGACGTGGAAATCGGCCAGACGTCGCCGGGTGACTTCGTGCGCAACGCCAAGCAGGTGGCCGATCTCTGCGAGCAGCTATCGCGCATGCACGAACTCACGCAAGTCGCCGGCGTCGCCGCGTTGGCCCGTGACGCCGTGCTGCGCAGCGTGGTGGCGGGCGCTTCCAGCGTCCACCCGCGCGGCTAGTTTCGGTTCTAACCTCGTAACTTCATGCACTCCTACGTCATTGAAGAGTTCACCGACGCCGAGGTCACAGTGCTACGGCGATACTTCACGAATTTAGAAGGTCCCGTCTTCGCCCTGGTCAACCTGCCCGAGGTCGTCAAGGGGGCTCTCTTCGCGCGCTATTCGCGCTCTTCAAAGAGCCTGCGCCGCCTCTTCCTGGACGAATTTGTCGGCGACTTGGAACTGGCCGGCGACGCCTCCATTGACGCCACCATCGGGCTTGAACGAGCCGACGAGCTCTACCAGAGGATCTTCTACGAGTTCGGGGACGACTCGGTCGCCCAGCTGGGCGGCGTGCACTTGGCGTGCGAACAGGCGAGCAACCTGCTGACCAAGGTTCTCGAGCGGGGCCGACTGATGAGCTACCTGGAGCAGTCGACGCGCTACCTCGGTTACGACCGGCGCCTGAGCAATGGTCACTACCGCTTCTACCGCGACTTGGCCGTGCTGGACTCGCCGTTTGGGGCCCGCTACATCGGCGAAATGGACCGCATGTTCGACACCTACGCCGAGCTGCTGCCGATTCTGACCGACTGGCTGGCCAAGAAGTATCCCAAGACCCCCGCCGACACCGACTTCGTGTACCGCCAGGCCATCCGGGCCAAAGCCCTTGACGCCGTGCGTGGGCTGTTACCGGCCAGCGCGCTGTCCAACCTCGGCATCTACGCCTCGGGCCAGGCCTACGAGTCGCTGCTACTTCGCATGCGCGGCCACCCGTTGCCCGAGGTTCGTGAATACGCCCAGCTGATGCTCGACGAACTCGTCAAGGTGATCCCGTCGTTCCTCAAGCGCGTCGAGGTGGCCGATCGTGGCGTGGCGTGGACTGACTATCTCGCCAATACCAAGCGCACCACTCGTGATCTGGTTCGCTCGTACTCGAACGACGCCGTCGACATCGAGCCCGGCGAACACGTGCGTCTGGTGTCCTTCGACCCCGAGGGGGAACGCCGGGTCTTAGAGGCCATCGTCTTCGCCAGTTCTACGATGTCGCACGATCAAGCGGTGGCGCAGATCGAACGGTTGAACGAATTGGAGCGGTCCAACCTGATGGCTAAGTACGTGGGGAAGCGCACGAACCGCCGCCACCGTCCGGGCCGAGCCTTCGAGCGCACCGACTACCGCTTCGAGCTGGTCACCGACTACGGCGCCTTTCGCGATCTGCAACGTCACCGCATGCTCACTATCGAGTGGCAACCGCTCACGGCCGATCTCGGCTACGACGTGCCCGGGGTGGTGCGCGACGCAGGACTCGCCAATCGGTACGAAGAATCGTTGCGCCGCTCGGGCGATTTCTACCACGACATGCGGGCGCAATTCCCCGAACAATGCCAGTACGTCGTTGCCTTAGCGTTTCGAATTCGCTACACCATACAGATGAATGCACGTGAAGCGATGCACCTCATTGAGTTGCGTTCCGGCCCCCAGGGCCATCCCAGCTACCGTCGGGTGGCCCACGAGATGGCGCGGCTCATCCGTGAAGAGGCCGGTCACAGGGCCATTGCCGACGCGATGAGTTATATAGATTTCTCCGAAACCGATCTCGAACGGCTCGAAGCGGAACGAACGGCCGAGAGAAATCGCAGTAATTACTGATAAATGGCGTTTTTAGTCATTTTTTAGGTGAAATCGTCGTAACGGCGCGGAAAAAGTTCTACACTGCCAGCGCTACTTAGAAGGAAATTTATGACCACCAATGAAACAACCGAAGAAGTATTTGATGAAGAGGAACTCGTCGACGGTTTCGACGAGGAGGTAGTCGGCGAGGAGGAGCTCGAAGACGCCGACGTCGAGGGCGACGACGTCGTCGAGATTGACGATGAGGAAGTCTTGATCGAGGTTGCGGTCCCCGAGGAAGAAGAAGACGTGGCCGACGACGCCGACGTGGAGCTGGCGCTCGACGAGGTTCTGGCCGAGACCATTCGCCGTACCAGCACACCCGAAGACGATGACGAGATCATCGAAGTTGACACCACGATCGACCCCACCGAAACTATCTTGCCCAAGCAGGACGACGAGTTTCGCTGCTTCTCGTGCCGACTGCTGAAGAAGACCAGTCAATTGGCCGACAAGGGCAAGATGCTTTGTCGCGACTGCGTGTAACCACGCGCACCGTCAACCTCGCCTCGCGTAGTTCGTGATCGTTAGCCCCGTAACGCAGGTCACGGACGCGTTAAAGGTGATTTGGGACAACGCAATGAATGAAGCCACCAAGAAACGCGGTGGCGAAGAATTGCTCTCGACGATTCGCGGCGAGGTTGCACCAGATCAGTTGCTGAAGCGATTGATTGCCCTGGGCTGTTTGTGGACGTGCCACGACGGCGACATGATCGTGGGCATCGTGATCTGTCGTAATCGCGTCGTCGAGACGCTCTACGTGGATCGCCAGCACCGACGCCAAGGGATCGCGCGCGCGATGTTGAACGAACTTCGCGCCATGGCCACGCCACCGTTGGATGCGTTCGCGTTGCCGGGCGACCGGGCGACGAAATCGCTCTACGAATCTATTGGCTGGAAAGCGCGACTACTTACGATGCGCGGCGAGTAGCCGGTCGACGCACAGCGCGCGTCGGCGGCGGCGGGGGAGGGACCCTCATGCCGAGAAGTTTGGCGAATTCCGGAATGGCACCGGCACTCTTGATGGCCAGCGCCTTGCACGAATCGTCATTGGGGATGCCCTGGGGCTTGACGTTGCGTCGAATCGACGTTTCGACCGCGAGATTCACGATCTCCTTCCATCGCGCGACCTCCTTATCGGCCGTCAGCGCCTCCGACGTCAATACCACTACCCTGGTCGCCATCTCGGCGCTGACTCGGGTAGACATGTCGGGCGGACTGGCCACGAGGCGCAGGGCCTCGGGAACGTTCTTGGACGTCACGGCGGCCTCTAGTTTCTCCGTCCATTGGGTACGCAGGGCCTCGAGGCGCGCACTCAGCGCGGTCTGCAACTCCTTTAATTGGACGCGCGCCTCTTCGTCGAGCGACACGGTCTTGGCCGACGTCACCACCGCTCGCAGATCGCGCAGACGCAATTCGCGCCCAGCGCCGGCCGCGCCCGCGGCGCGGTCCTTCCACAAGGCCAACGTCGTGCGACCCAAGAGGTCCTCGGCGATGCGATCAATGGTGACCGGGTCAATTGTGGTGCGGCCCTGCGCGGACGCGTTCTTGTTCTGCTCCGCGACCGCGGTGCGAACGGCCGGCATGCCGCCGCGTAGCAACTGTTCGGCCACGGGAAGTTGTTCGGGTGACAACGTGGCGAGTAGCGCGTTGCGGTACGTCGTCGTCATCGGGGGTTGTACGGGACCGCTGGGACGTTCACTTCGACCGCCTCGACTCGGCGGTCGCCCGCTGCGATCAGGTCGAGCGGAACGCTCCGGACGGGGGCCACGATCGGGGCGGGCGGTGCGCTCCGCGTTCTCGGGTCGGGTGGCGTCGTTGGCGTGTTCGGCACGGGGCCCACGGGTGGGCCGAGTGGTGCGTTCGGGACGGGTGGTGCGCTCGGCACCCTCGGCCTTGGGGGCGCGCTCCGTTCGGGGAGTGCGCTCAGCACTGTCCGTACGGGGACCTCGCTCGTGGCGGCCCGCTGCGGTGGGACGTTCGCCGGACGAGGGTCGGCTAGAGGAGCGCTTGGGCCCGTCTCGACGGCTCTCACCCTCGTGGCGCTCGCCGTCGCGACGCGCGCCACGGCCCTTAGGGGCGTAGGTCACGATGACGTCGGGGCCCTGCTTGGCGGTGGGAATAAGTTCGAGCCGTTCGTGACGCGGATCGAGAGGGGAGGCAGTCTTGGGCGCCATGATGGACAGGACCTCAATCCCCTCCATGTACTGTTCGATGTCGGCGCGATAGACGTTACCCACCACCGGTCCGCCGTCAACTAATGAGACGTTCAACACACCCTTGGGCAGTTTGGCACCTGCCGCGCGCCACGTCGCAACGTCGCCATTGAGGCTGGTTATTTCGATGTCAATGCGCCGAGACATAGGGCTCCAATCTAGTCGCTCGCTCTATCACAAATATTTCTATGGCTTTTAAGTCAAATTTACGTTGGTCCCCTAGCATGGCGAGCGTGAGCGATATCCCACCGAACGCACCGGACCCGACGCCCGATGCGGAAGTCGACGAGGTTCCGTGGCCGGTGCACGTTGCGCCCGTGCTTGAGCACACGGCGTCCGAAGAAGTAGTGAGTGGCTCGCCGGACGATGAGCCCAGGCACGTAGCTCACGACGACGACGTCGTCGCGGTCGCGCCGATTTCTACCCTCGAACACGCACCAATCGTCGATGACACCCCCTTGTCGTCGCAGGCGCGAACGTCACGTACCCCCTGGTCGGTTCGCATCACCCTGTTGCTCGTTGCGGCGCTGGTGGGCGGACTCGCCGGTCACTACGCCTCCCAAAACAAGAGCGGACCCGGGGGAGTGACCATCAATGCCGTTACCAATCCGCCCGGCGCCGCTCACCTGCCCAACGGCATGAGCGTGCCGGCGATTGTCAAGAAGGTCGAACCGATGATCGTATCGATCGAAGTCAAAGGCAACAACTCCGAAGATCAAGGCACCGGCATGATCATCACGTCCAACGGATTGGTGGTCACCAACAACCACGTCATCGCCGCGGCCGTGGGCGACGGCGGCACGATTACCGTGACTCGCACCGGTTCAATCAAGAGCCTGCCAGCCACGCTGATCGGCACCAATCCGGTTGACGACGTGGCGCTCATTCGTATCAACAACGCCAAGAACCTTCCCTCGATGACCTTCGGCAATTCCAATCTGGTCGTGACCGGCGACGCCGTTGTGGCAATCGGTAACGCGCTGGGCCTCGCGGCGGGCACCCCGACCGTCACCTCGGGCATCGTGTCGGCACTCGGACGTACGGTAACCGCGTCGTCCGGAACGGCTAGCGAAACGTTGAACAACATGATCCAGACCGACGCGGCGATCAATCCCGGTAACTCCGGTGGTCCGCTGCTCGACTCCGACGGCGACCTCATTGGCATGAACACCGCGGTGGCCGGGACGCTCAATGACGGCACCAGCGCGCAGAACATCGGCTTCGCCATTCCCGCCGCGACAATTGAGTCGCTGCTCAAGTCCCTCAAGGCCGGCGAGAGCGTTGTCAATCACGGAGCGTTCATTGGTGTGGAGATCACGTCAATGACGCCTTCTTTGCAGCAGCAGTACGGCTTCAAGATCTCCTCGGGAGCGGTCGTGATGAGTGTCATTGCCGGCACCGGCGCCGCGACCGCCGGGCTCAAGCAGGGCGACGTCATCGTGGGCCTCAACGGCACGGTCATTACCAGTGCCCAGGACATCACGAGCGTGCTCTCTGGTCTGCATCCGGGCGACACGATCACCCTGAAGATCGTGCGCGGTACGAAAGACCTCACCGTACGCGTCACCCTCGGCACCACGCCCAAGAGCTAGGCCAGGGTCGCAATGCCTCCGTCAACGGGCAGAATGACGCCCGTGATGTAACTGGCCGCCGGTGACGCGAGGAAAATCGCCGCGCCGGCCATGTCGTTGGGACGTCCGATCCGTTTCATGGGCGCCGCGGCGGCGATCTCGTCACCGAACGCTTCGAGTGTCGCGTGCATCATCTTTGACTCGAAGGGACCGGGGGCAATCGCGTTGACGGTGACGTTGGGCGCCAAGGACTTGGCCAGGTGGCGCGTCAATTGGTGCACCGCGGCTTTGGACGCCGAGTAGGCGTAGGTCTCCATGGTCGGAACGTGGATAGCGTCAATGGAACCAATGTTGATGACTCGCGACGGGTTTTCGGCGGTGCCCTCGGCCTCGAGCAGGGGGCGCAAGAACTTGGTCATATGAAAGATCGCCTTGACGTTCAAAGCGAGTACGCGCTCAAAAGCCGTCTCGTCGTAGTCGGCCATGGGCGCGCCCCAGGTGGCGCCGGCGTTGTTGACCAGCACGTCCAATCGACTTTCACGCTGGGCGATCTCGCCCGCGAGGCGCCGACACTCCGTTTCACTCGAGAGATCGGCCGGTAGGGAAGTGCACGACCCGGATTTTGACAGCTCCGCGGCCATCGCGTCGCACACGTCGGCCTTGCGCGACGAGATGTAGACCGTCGCGCCCGCTTCGACGAAGCCGCGAGCAATCATTTCGCCGATGCCCCGACTACCACCGGTAACCAGCACGACTTTGCCCGACACATCAAAGAGAGAGTTCACGGCACAGATTGTAGGACCGCGCCTACGTCAGGACTGTATTAACTAGATAGGCCGTTCGGGGCCGAACCAGTTCGGGGCGCCGTTCGTGGGCGAGCACAAGTGCCTCGTTGACGTCGTGGGCTTCGACAATTTCCTGCGTGACGCCCCGGAAGGGGTCACCCCAGAGCACGCGAAATAAAACAGGCCCGGAAGGGCTCAACCTAACTGCCAACGCGCAGAACGGTCACGCCGTAAACCTCAACCGGCGATTTGGCGTCCGGGGCGAAGTCCGCGCGGATCGACCACAGCCCGTTCGTGGTGAAATTGAAAAAACAGGTGATCCGGCTCTGCTGAACCGTCTGGTTGGCGCACACTAGCGGCACACTAGCGGAGCCATCAGGGGCAACGGCCGTAACTTTGATGACGCCCTGGGTATGCTCGGGAAGGACGTCCACAATGACCCTAAACGGACCGTTGCTGACCGCCGGGGATTGATTATTACTGCTGTAATCGTAAGAAAGGACTATCGGATTGAGGTTGTTGGGCGTGACGATGTCCGCCCCAGCAGGAACCGCAAGGATCCCGATACTGGCGGCGGAAAATAGAACAGCCCAAAGCAACCGACGCATGCCGAGATGTTATCACCCGTTTTGAAGAATAACGCCGATAATGTACGTTATGTAAAGTCGCGCACAAAGTAATAGAGATTCACGAACTTGAGCATTCCCCCGGTGTTCAAAGGCTCGTTCACGCTCAACTAGTTTCGTTGCCGTAATGCGTTCCCACCCCCACGTAACTCTGAGTCACAAAAAATTAGCCGTCGCGGTGCTTTTCGTGGCGGGCGGCGGTGCAGTGGGAACCGTGTGTCGGGACCTAGTTCTCAAGTGGCAACCGGTCCCTACCGGAAGTGATTGGACCTCGAGGATTCCCTGGGTCCTGCTCACCATCAACCTCGCGGGGGTGTTCGTCGCCACCCGGCTACTCCGGGGTCCGCTACGACACCGTGACCCCAACAATTTGGGGCGACTTCTGCTTATTACTGGGCTTTTTGGTGGTTTCACGTCCTATTCGAGCCTTTTCGTCGATTTGGCTACTATCTGGCACCTCTCTATTGCCGGCAGCCTCCTAGTGGCCGTATCGGCCCTTCTGAGCGGAGTATTTGCGGCGTGGCTCGGTCTAGGTCGTAGGCACGCTCGATGACACTCGTCTTGGTGGCTCTGGCGGGAGGGGCTGGTTGTGTCGTGCGATTCCTCGCCGAATACCTCGTTCGGAGCCACAATCCGACCCTGAGGCCGTGGGCCACGGTCGCCGCCAACGCCGTTGGCTGTGGCATCGCCGGTTGGGTGGCCTACCGACTTATTGGCGCCGCCGACGCCCATCTGAGATCGGTCATTGTTACTGGATTTTGTGGGGGATTGACGACCTTCTCGTCCGCGCTGGCCATCCCGGCCCTCCTGCAGCGCCAACACCATTGGGGTTTCTCGCTGAGCCTCGTGCTCACTACCCCACTACTTTGCGGTGCGTTGTTCGTGCTGGGCATGTCACTCGCCCACTAATCAAATTTTTACAATCTCGTGAATATTGGAGCGACCCGTTTCATTTTCGCTCAGGTTGCTTCTTGATTTGAGCTCTCCCACTTCGGCGGTCGTTTCTCGAGGAAGGCCGCAAAACCCTCCTGAGCGTCGGGAATCTGACTCGCCTTCGACATCACTTCAATGGCGTAGTCGTAGGCCTCATTCTGGCCGAGGTCGATCTGCTGGTAAAAGGCCCGCTTGCCAATGCCCTTGGATGCGGCACTTCCCCGCGTCACTCGCTGCAACAACTTTTGCGTGGCTGATTCGAGCTCGTCGTCGGGCACCACGTAATTGATGAGCCCCCACGATTCGGCCGTTCGAGCGTCAATGGGGTCGCCACTCAAGGCCATCTCGAGGGCTCGCTTGCGCCCGATGGCGCGGCCAACGGCCACCATTGGCGTGGTGCAGAACAGTCCCCCGCCGCCGCCCGGCGTGCAAAACGATGCGGCCTCGGAGGCGACCGCCAGATCGGCGGTGGCCACCAGCTGGCAGCCCGCGCCGGTAGCGAGCGCGTGAACCCGAGCAACGACCGGCTGGGGAATGGCCTGCATGGTGTCCATCATCCGCGTGCACAGTTCGAACAGACGTCGCGCGCTCGCGAGGTCTTGACCAGCCAGGTCTGCGAAATCGTGACCGGCACAGAAAGTTGGTCCCTTGGCCGCCAGGATGACGCCGGCGGCGTCACTGTCGCCGGCCTCACTGAAGGCCCGTAGTAGTTCACCCAAATGCCCAAGAGTCAGGACGTTACGCCGTTCGGATTTGTTCATCCAAATGGTGACGGTGTCACCGTCGCGTTCAATCAGGAGGTCGCTATACGGTTTCATGGTCGTGCTAAGCCCCTTCGGACGTCTGTGGCTGAGTGTAATTGCCCTTCCGTTAACTCGACGCTGAGGCTTCGATTAACTCAACTGGAGTGCAGGAACGGCCGTCCACGTCTCGCAATCATTGCTCCTTCGATGTGTCCTCGGCGTGACCGCGACGGCGAGGCAGTGAGATGTCCTCTTCACCCAGCGCCTCGCGGTCGTCGGGCGCTATTTCGATAACCGGGCGAAAGAACTGCTGGGCAATGAGAGTTGGAATGAAGGCGGAGAGGATAACCACGGTCACCAGTTCGGTGTACTGAGTCTCATTGATGAGGTTGTTCGTCAGGCCGTAGAGGGCCGCGATCGAGCCGAAGGTGAGGCCGGTGGCCATGAGCAAAGTGGTGTACGTTCGCTCGCGCTTGGGCAGGTGGAACGCGGTCGACATCGGCCACACGCCGAGGAACTTGGTGACCATCTTCACGCAGAACAACGTCGCGATGACGCCCGCGCCGGTGATCAAGGCCGAGCCGGAGATGAGCGTGCCGGCGCGCAGGAAAAAGAACGGCGTGAGCAGCGCGAACGCAATGGTGCGTATTCGGTCGAGTATCACTCGGTCGTGCATAAAGACTCCGGCCACCACCAGCCCAGCGACGTAGGCCGGCAATACGGCTTCGCTGCCCGCGGCGGTGGCTAAGCCACCGAGTGCCAAGAGCACCACGAGAATCACCTTGACCTCCGGTTCGCTGACTCTATGACCGACGTTCGCGATTGTCCAGCGCAAGATTCGCGGCAGTAGAAAGAGGACGGCCACGGTGACCACAATGAACACCAGCAAGAGCCACCCGTAGCTCGCGAAGAGACCTCCAAGCGCGAGGACCGTTCCCAAGTCCGTGACGAAACAGGCCGCCAGAATGAGTTTGCCGATGTCTTGACGATTGAGACCGGTTTCCACCATGACCGCGTAGACCACCGCCACCGACGTGGTGCTCAGGGCAATGCCCGCGATTTCCGACGCGTGAAGGTTCCAGTGAAAGCTGTATCGGGCGAAGCAGAACGCACCGATGAGGGGCAGTGCGAAGGAGACCAGTCCGATGGACAGGCTCGCCTTCCAGTGTCGGCGCAGCGAGACCGGATCAATCTCTGCCCCGGCCAGGAACGTCAGCAGGATCGAGCCAACGCCCGCGAGCAGCGTCGTGTAGTCGGTCTGTTGGACGTGTTCTTTGATCCCAGGAATGTTGCCGACGATCGCACCCACCAAGATCTCCACCAGCGCCACCGACACGCCGATACGAATGCTCACGAACGAGGCCACCAGAGCCATGCCTATCCAAATAGCCAAGACGTAATACACGTTCATCGTTACCTCCTGTGACGGCAGGGGTATGGAACGTGCCCTACCAGCTGCCTACTTTTGCTGGTAGATGCCATTAGCTGATTTCACTCAGCGTTTTTAGGGGCGGGCCTCATCGCTCAATCGAGATGGTATCAAAGGTGCGACCAGCCATTTTGTTTTCCTAGGCGGGGAAGTCGCCGTTGTTTAGATGACGGGCGACAGGCCGCCGTCAATGCTCACGCCCACGCCAGTGACGTAGCTGGCGCGCGGCGACAGCAGGAACATCGCCAGGTCCGCGAACTCCTGCGCCCGGCCGACGCGCCCCAAGGGGATGCGTGATCCCTGCACGAGATTGGCGTAGAACTCCTCGAGGCTCTGGTGGGCGTCCTCGGCGCGGCGTACCCACTGGCCCGACTCGATGAGTCCGATCAATATCGCGTTCACGCGTACGCCCAGCGGTCCCACCTCGTTGGCCATTGCCTTGGTGAGCGCGAGCCCGGCCGCGCGCGAGGCCGTCGTGGGCGTGGAGTTGGCCTGGGGCGTCCTCGCCATGATCGCCAGCACGTTGACGATTGCGCCCTTGGTGACCTCGAGTGCCGGCAAAACCGAACGCGACACGTGCAGGGCTGCGATGACCTTCAACTCGAGGTCATCACGCCACGCGTCGTCGTCGGAATTCGCCACCGACGAGCCGGACGCGCGTCCGGCGTTGTTCACCGCGCCGTCGAGGCGACCGAACTTTGTGAGGGTAGCGTCAACGAAGGCGTCCAACTGCGCAGCGTCGCTAACGTCGGCCCTAAAGCACAGCGCCGACTCCCCCAACAGGGATTGCGCGCGCGCAAGGCGCTCCGCATCGCGCCCGCACACCGCGACAAGCGCTCCCTCGCCTACCAAACTTTGGGCCAGGGCCAGCCCCAGCCCGTCGGTGCCCCCGGTAACCAAGAAGGCGCGGTCGTTCAGTTCTAGATCCATGGGCTCATACTAGAAGCGACCACTCGCCTTTCAACGTTGAGCGTCGCTAATGGGACGTCCAACGCAGCCGCAACGAGGCCGGACGACGAAATGCGAAGCCCTCGGGAGCGCGGTGGTCCACCATAGTCAGCGCGCCGAGCCGTCGGTGCAATTCGTCCAGGGCAATGGAGGTCTCGAGGCGAGCCAGATGGAAACCGAGGCAGTGATGCTCGCCAAATGAAAACGAAAGGGCACGAATCGAGTTGGATCGGTGAAGGTCGAACGAGTGGGGACGCTCGAAGGTACCGGGATCCCGATTGGCGGCGATGACGGAAATGCCAATGAATTCGCGAGCACCAATCGCCACTCCATCGAGATCCATGGGCTCTTTCGACCAGCGTTCGATGAAGGACACCGGCGGAATCATCCGCAGCGATTCATCGACGGCGTTCGCGAGCAGCGTCGGGTCAGCCGAGATTTCACTCGCGGCCGAGGGATTCAACTGCAACAACAACAAGGTATTTGTAATCGACGCTTGGATAGTTTCCACGGCACCGAACATGATGACGCGCAACTGGGCAATCAATTCCTCTTCACTGAGGTCATTCGACTCATCGATGAGCACCGCCCTCGCGAGCGAATCCGCGCTCGTCGGTGAGGCCAAACTGACTCGCAGCAAATCATCGAGCCGCCCTCGCGCGAGGTCCGCGCGCCGCAACGGTTCGGGGTCACCCGCGTACTCCATCGCCGCCGCGAAGTCAGCGTAGAAGTCATTGATCCGGGCCACGTCGCCAAGTTCTAAGCCGATCACGTGACCAGCAGTCTGCACGGCGTACTCAGAAGCGAAGCCGGTGACGATATCTACTTCTCCGTCCGCGTCGAACGTGTCGATAAGTCGGTTGGCCAGTTCACGCACGTAGGCAGCGAATCGCTCCTCAACTTCACGGGGCCGGAATGGTCTCTCCAAGGGCCTACGCATGCGGTCGTGTTCGTCGGTGTCAACCGTCAGCATCATTCGTCCCAGCGACGCGCGGACCATGTTCTGTCGAGACTGTACCGTGACGTCGGAGCGCGGACGCAAGAGCAATCGCGCGGTTTCTCGCTCGGTGATCAGCCATCCGCCCAGCGACGGCAGCCACGACACCGGTTCGTGTTCGCGCAGTCGGTCCAGCAATAATTCACACTCGCTGGCGCCTAGATCATCGAGTGAAATTGTGGCGCCAATCGGGAAACGCTGTGCGCGTTGTTCGGCTTCCTTGCTCGACAGCGCACCGATTGCCTGAAGGTCGCTCATCACTCCACCACCGCTGTTCGCGCCACGCCTACGGTGACTAGATCTTGATCGGTCCTTGATCGGCCTCCGACAAACCGGAGAAGTCGGCCGTGCCCACCGGCGCTTTGGGCATCACGCCCGCCAATACCAGGCCAACGAACAAGATCACCGCCGCGGAGTACGGGGCGTAGACCGTGGGCGACGTCACCTTGTAGATCGCGCCGAAGATGGCCGCCGCCGTCACCAGGCCACCGACCAGGCAGGCGGCGTAGAGCGCCCATCGCTTGTCCGCGGAATGAAGTCCGCGCAGCGCACCCACGGAGATCAGCAGGTAGATCGCCGCAATCGCGAATCCGCCGAAGGTCGACATCCAACTGAACATGGACACGTACTCCGGCGTGCCACCGGGCAGTACGAACACGGACGTGTTGATGACGAGGATGATGACGATCGCGTAGACCCCGAGCACGAAGTTGCTCGCGCCGATGGGCGTACCGTGACGCGAGATCTTGGTCAGCGGCGACGGTAGGCGGCGGTCGCGCGATAACGCGAAGATGCCCCGCGACGCCGACACGGCACAGCCGATCAGCACGGCAATCATGTCAAAGATGACGACCAGCTCGACGAGACGACGAATCGAGACCGAGGCGAAACCGCCGGCCGACGTGGGGCCGGCCAGGCCAAAGAGCGGCGCGCCGGCGTTCTTGCCCAGCAAGCTCATATTGAAGTGGTAACCGGCCACTTGCGCGTAGGTGCCGATCACATAGAAACCAGCAATGACGAGGACAGATATCAGAACCGCCCGGGGAATGTTGCGCTTGGGATTCTCGGTCTCCTCACCGAGATTGGCCGACGTCTCGAAGCCCGTGAAGAGCAGCACGCCGTAGAGCACGCCGAACAGCACGCCCTTCCAATCGGTGGGTGAACTGTGGGGATTGAACCCGGTGGCGACGTGGTGAACACCGCCGCTCTTGATGATGACGAAGATAGAGAAAATGAGCACTACGGTGACCGAGATCATGGCCAGGGTCAATTGCATGCGAGTTGACAGCACGACGCCGAAGAACATGATGAGCGCCACCAAGGCGAACAAGAGCACGTCCCAAAACCAGTACGGAAAGGGCTGCACGTTGAACTCGCCGAGCAGGGTGTCGTGGATGGTGCCGCCAATCATCGGCAATATGCCGGCGCCCAGCGCCAGGATCCCGGTGTAGTAGAGCCAGCCCGCGGCGGTGCCAATCCGACTGCCCAGTCCGTCGGTGACGTAGTCGTAGAGTGATCCGGCGGCTTGAATCTTGCGCGTGTACTCGGCCACGATCCAGCCGAGGCCGATCACGCCGACGGCCGCGATCACAACGGCCAAGGGAGCCGCGCCACCGGCGCCGTTGCCGGAGGCGGAGCCGATGCCCACCAGGAGGGGTACCAGGAAGGCGATTGAAAAGACCGGTCCCATGAGTCCCACCGACTGGGCAATCGTGTCGATCAGCGTTAGTTTTCTCTTGCCGCCCAACATCGTCTTGGTCGTCTTGTCGGTCGCCATGCGTCCCCCCGTTACGTTGTTGGCACTGCCCGGCTCCATTCAGCCGTTCGCAAACCGTACGGGTTCAAACAAAAATTGTCAAGTGCCTAGACGAGCCTGTCGCTGGCCTGGCGCACCAGCCACACGAACGTCGGATCGGGAGCGGCCAAAAGTTCTGGGTGCCACTGCACCGCCAGCAGATCACCGTCCGGCGTCTCGAGCGCTTCGACGACGCCATCGGGGGCGGTCGCCGACACGGTGAGACCCTCGCCCACCGTCTCGACCGTCTGGTGATGCAGCGAGTTGACCGACCAGACCGAGGGCAGAAGAGAGGCGGTCATCGTGTCTGGCGTGACGTGTACCTCGTGGGTGGCCGTGTGGCCGTCGACGTTCCACTGGGGGTGTCCGGAGCCATCTTCCAGTTCCACGTGCTGGACCAACGTGCCGCCGAAGGCCACGTTCACCAATTGGAGCCCTCGACAAATGGCCAGGATTGGCATCTCGCGCTTGCGCGCGGCGCGAAAGAGTTCCATTTCCCACTCGTCGCGATCTACTTCTGGCACCTGAAGGTTTTTCTCGGGTTCTTGACCGTAGAGCGCGGGGTCAAGGTCCGCTCCCCCGCTGAGCACCAATCCGTCGAGTCGTTCAATGACGCCCTCGACGTCGGCGTCGCGCGTCAGCTCTACTGGGATCCCGCCGGCGACGGCAATCGACCTCGGGTAGTCCGAGAAATGGAGATCGAAGCGCAATCCGCGCATGGCGGGCGGCACGTTGGTGCCCAGCGCCGTCGCGGGCCAGCGCCGTCCGGTCACGCCAATTAGGGGTTTTCTCACACTGCAATACTACGGGCAACACTCCAGTTGTGTTGTACTTGCTTATTCGTTTGATCGCAAACAAGTACGGGAATGGAAAGGAAACTATGGCCACGCCGCTCGCCGATATCACGTCGCACGACACCTACGTCGAAGGTGTCCCCCACGACACCTTCGCGTACCTGCGCGCCAATGACCCCGTGCACTGGACCGAAGAGAGCGATGGCGGTCGCGGCTTCTGGAGTCTCACCAAGTACGACGACGTACTCTTCGCCTCGAGCAACGCCGAGATCTTCTCGAGCCGTCTCGGCATCCGCCTCGAGGACATGGACCCCGAAGAGACCGAAGCGCGGCGCACGATGATGGAGATGGACTCGCCCGAGCACACGCGTCTGCGTCGCTTGGTGAGCCGGCCCTTCGCGCCCAAGTCAATCAACGGCTACGAAGAGGCGGTGCGTGACCTCGCAGCCCAGGTGCTCGACAAGCAGCGCGTCAACACGGAATTCGACTTCGTCGCCACTGTAGCGCGCGAACTGCCCATGCGGATGCTGGGTCGCCTGCTGGGCCTGCCCGACGACGATCTCGAGTGGCTCGTCCAGCGCGGTGACGCCCTCATTGGTAATACCGACCCGGACTTCACCGACTACGTGGTGGACCAGGTCGACACGTCGGACTACCGACTGCTGCCCTTTCGCAGCCCCGTGGCCCTTGAGCTCTTCGAGTACGCCAGCCAGGCACTGGCCCAGCGGCGCATCGAACCGACGCACGACGTGCTGTCGGCATTGCTTGAGACCACCATCGAAGGCGACACGCTCGACGAGCTCGCGCTCCAGAACTTCTTCACCCTCATGGTCGCGGCCGGCAACGACACGACGCGCTATTCGTTGACCAATGGACTTCGAGTGCTGACCGAGCGACCCGAACTGTATAGGCGAATTCCCGCGATGTCGATTGAGGAGCGCAAGGCCCTGGTCGAAGAGATGCTGCGTTGGTCGACCGTGACGATGCACTTTCGCCGGACGCTCACCCAGGACACCGAACTGCGCGGCAAGACTCTCAAGGCCGGCGACAAGGTGGTGCTCTGGTTCTCCTCCGCCAACTACGACGAGGAGCACTTCGAGAGCCCGTACGAGTTCCGCGAGGACCGCTCGCCCAATGACCACGTGGCCTTTGGACTGCGCAGTCCGCACCTCTGTCTCGGCGCGCACCTAGCACGACTCGAGATGCGCGTCGTCTTCGAAGAGATCGTCAAGCGCTGGGAGAAGGTCGAACTGGCGGGCACGCCGGAACGACTGCGCTCTAACTTCATCGGCGGCATGAAACAGTTGCCTATTCGAGTGACCTGGATTTAAAGGAAGGGCAAGTACTCGCGTAGTTCCCAGTCGGTGGTCGCGCCCAGGTAGCGCTCCCACTCGGCCCGCTTTACCGCGAGGTGCTGGGCGACGAGGTCGCTACCCACCGCGGCCACGAGTTCGTGATCGGCTTCGAGCGCGTCGAGGGCGTCGGCCAGTGAGTGCGGCACGCCGATCGTGGCGTCGATAGTGTCGAGCCCGTTGCCGCCCTCCGCCGGACCGGGATCGGTCTTGGCGTTGACCCCCAGGAGGGCCGCCTGCAACACGGCGGCCATCGCGGTGTGCACGACCGCCGCGCCGTCACTCAGACGGTGTTCCAGACGGGCCGGCGCTCCCCTTTCGTTGGGCACCCGGATAGTGGCCCCGCGGTGGTCGTAGCCCCAGTTGGCCCAGTAGCCCGACAGTGACGCCGGGCGCAGGCGCTTGTACGCGTTGACCGTCGGGGCACATAATCCCGCCAGCGACTGGTGGTGCGCGAGCAGCCCGCCGATCGAATGCTTAGCCAATTCGGAGAGACCGTCCTTCGCGTCGACGTCGTTGATGACGTTCTCGTCGTCCTTGTCGCGAAAGGAGAAGTTGAAGTGCAGACCGGATCCGCCGCGATCGGTCATTGGTTTGCCCATGAAGCTGAGCAGCAGTCCGAAGCGGTGGGCCACCTCCCGGGCCAGGACTTTGAAGAGGAACCCTTCGTCGGCCGCGCGCATGGCATCGCAGTAGCGCAGGGTGAACTCGAACTGAGGCGAGTCGTACTCGGAGTTGACTGACTCCAAGGGAATGTCCGACTGCGCGCAGGCCGCCCAAATGGCGTCAATGAGACCGAGCGGGTCGACACTCGGTCCGGTGCCGTAGACGAACGCGCCGGGCGTTTCCAAAGGTTTCCAGCCGTCCTGGCCGTCGCGAGCAAAGATGTAGGCCTCGAATTCCAGTCCGACGTAGGGTTCGTAGCCCAGCGCGCGCCAGTCCGAAACTGCCTTGGCCAGCGCCGTACGTGGCGAGACCGAAAAGGGCTTGCCGTGACGTTCGACACTAGCGACCACCACCCGGGTGTCGGGCTCCCAGCTGGGGCGCAGGTCGGCCATGTCGTAGGTGGCGTCGAAGTCCGGCAGCCCCTCGTCCCAGAAGCTGCCGATCGTGCCGGGCGTCATGACTCGGTCGTAGCCCAGCGACCACGTGCCGGTGCAGTGGTGGGTGCCCTTGTCGGCCAGGCTCGCCGGCACGTACTTGCCGCGCGCCAAGCCCAGGTGGTCGGGCCACAGGACCCGCACCCGGTCGAATGATTCGCTCATAATTGCCTCCACGGTGACCTGCGCGCAAAATAGCACGCATAATAGAGACCAGTTTGTAAAGTGGAACAATCATTTGAATACAAACGACTTTTGGAGGGCCGTGGAGTATCGCCGCATTCTTCTTGATAATCAGGCCGTGGACGTCACGGTGGACGGCAACTCGCTCGTCACGAGCGACGGCCGACGCGTCGAGGCCGCCACCGCAATCCACCTACCGCCCGTATCGCCCTCCAAGATCCTCTGCTGTCACCTCAATCATGTCTCACGCGTGCGCGAATTCGGCATCGAACTGCCCCCGGCCCCGACCTGGTTTCAAAAGCCGGTCTCGGCGCTCAACGCCCACGGCGGCGGCGTCGTTCGCCCGGCCAACTGCCACTACCTGAACTTCGAGGGCGAAATCGCCATCGTCATTGGCCGCGTCGCGCGTAACGTCGCGATGGCCGACGCGTCCCTCTACATCGCGGGCTACACCATCGCCAACGACTTCGGGCTACACGACTTTCGCGATACCGACGCCGGCTCAATGTTGCGCGTGAAGGGCGCCGACACCCTGTGCCCCGTCGGCCCGGGCGTCACTACCGACTGGGACTTTCACCACAAGGCCATGCGCACACTTGTCAACGGCCAGGTGCGCCAAGACGGTTCTACCGACGAGATGGCCTGGGACATGCACTACTTGGTCGCTGACATCGCTCGTCTGATCACCTTGGTCCCGGGCGACATCATCCTGTCGGGTACCCCGGCCTATTCTCGCCCCGTTGAACCAGGCGATGTCGTGACGGTAGAGGTGGAGGGGCTTGGTGCGCTCACTAACCACATCGTGGGCTCGAGCGAACCGGTGAGCAACGAAGTCGGCGCCCAGCCCACGGCGAGCGAAGAGGTGCTCTCCACCGCGCTGGGCGGCGACTGGGAGTTTCGCGGCCAGCGCCGTCCGAACGCAACCGACCGCTCCGCGCTCCCGTTCCCGCTCGTACATCCTCGGTACCAATCATGAGCAATGATCGCGTGCTAGTGGGTGACGTCAAGGTGTCGCCCGAGCACTACATCAACGGCCAGCGCGTGGCTTCGGCGAGCACCTTTGAGGACCGATCCCCGCTCGACTGGACCACAAAATTGGCTGACGTGGCCCGCGGAGGGCCACTCGAAGCGCGGGCCGCCGTCACCGCCGCCGTTGACTCCTTCGCGGGTTGGGCCGCCTTGTCGACCACAGAGCGCCAGAACTACCTTCACCGCCTAGCCGATTTGATTGACCAGCACATCGAACCAATTGCCACGGTCGAATGTCTCGACATGGCGATGCTGCTCGAGAGCCTGCGCCTGCGGGTCATTGGGCGCGGCGCGAGAAACTTCCGTGCCTACGCCGACCTGGCCGTGAACTACCAGCCGCGCCGATGGGACTCCAACGGCACGCACAACACGGTGCTGCGCATGCCGGCCGGTGCGACCGTCGTTATCACGCCCTGGAACGCTCCCTTCATGCTGTCAACGTGGAAGTGCGCGCCGGCCCTCGCCGCGGGCAATACCGTTGTCCTAAAGCCCGCCGAGTGGTCGCCCCTCAGCTGTTCACTCTTGATGGACCTGGTCGACGAGGCCGATTTCCCACCGGGCGTCTTCAACATGGTTCAGGGCCTCGGCGAAGAGGTCGGCGCCGCGTTGGTCGGCGACCCTCGCGTCCGTCGCATTTCCTTTACCGGTTCGCCAGAGACTGGTCGGTTGATCGGCGTCGCCGCGGCCAAGAATCTGGTGCCCTTCACCGCCGAATTGGGAGGCAAGGGCCCCTTGGTCGTCTTCGCCGACGCCGATCTGGATCTCGCCGCACAGAAGGCCGCCTTGATGTACGACGACGCGGGCCAGGTGTGCCTGGCGGGCACCCGGCTGCTGGTTGAGGCCAGTTGTCGCGACGAATTCCTCGAGCACTTGACCGCGGCTACCAATCGCCACGTGCTCGGTGACAGCCGTGATCCGGCCACTACGGTGTCGCCACTCATTCATCCCGACCATCTAGCCCGCGTGCAGGGCTTCGTCGATCGTTCCGAAGCCCAAGGTGACACCCTGGTCTTTGGCGGGCACCGCCTCCCGGACGACGGCCTCTGGTTCGAGCCCACGTTGATCGAGCCGAAGTCCAACGAATCGGAGATTGTGCAGCACGAAGTTTTTGGACCGGTGTTGACGCTCCAGACCTTCGAGACCGAGGGTGAAGCGGTCGCACTGGCCAACTCCACCGCCTACGGTCTCTCGGCCATGGTCTTTACCAGCGATCAGGCCAGGGCCGACCGCGTCGCCGACGGCGTGCGGGCCGGCACCATCTGGGTCAACTGCTTCCTAGTCCGCGACCTGACCGCGCCCTTCGGGGGCACCGGTATCAGTGGCATCGGCCGCGAGGGGGGCGAGTATGCCCTCGATTTCTACAGTGACGTCAAGACGTACCAAGTGAGAGAGGACACCACTGATGGGTGAAATAGTTGGTGCGGCCGTGCTCGCACATGTTCCCACCATCGTGATGCCAGACAAGGAACGGTTGGCGCTCAACAACGGGCGTGAGAGCACGCTGCATTCCGGGCTACACGATCTAAAGCGCGAAGTTCTCGATGTATTGAAGCCCGATTTGGTCATTGTCTTTGACAGTCACTGGTTCACGACGGTCGAGTTCGTCATCACCTCGCACGATCGACGCAAGGGTCTCTTCACGTCCGACGAATTACCTCGGGGCATGTCCAGCGTGCCCTACGACATTGTCGGCAACCGCGAATTCGCCACACTGGTCGGTCGCATCGCCGACGAGACCCCCAACTGTTGGATCACGCCAATTGACAACGAGCACCTGCCGATCACCTACGCGACCACCAACTTCATGCCCTTCTTACAGGGCGACGAGGCGTGGATTTCGGTGAGCGTCTGTCAAACCGCCGAGGCGGCCGACTTCGACACGGTCGGGCGCGTTATCGCTCAAGCGATCGCGGAAAGTGACCTGCAAGTGGTGCTCATTGCCTCGGGTGCGCTCAGCCACACCTTCCACTCGCTGCGCACTCTACGTGACCACGAGGCGGCCGGGGAAGAGCACATTTTTTCCCAGCGCGCCCGAGACGCGGACCACGGCATCATCGAGGCCTGGCAACGCGGTGACCACGAGTCCGTGATCGATCAATTCGACGCGTTTTTTCTGGTCCGACCCGAGGCCCACTTCGGTCACTATCAACTTATGGTGGCCGCACTCGGCGGCAAAAAGTGCGTGGCCAAAGGACGGTTGTTCTCTGAGTACGAGAATGCCATCGGCACCGGGCAAATCCACGTATGGTTTGACCAGCCGGCCGGCGGGTGGACGAGGGGGAATCGATGAGCTTGAAGGGACTTCCCTATCCGCGAACCCCCAGCGGTCGGGCCTCATTGCTTCCCCCCACACCGTGGCACTACTCCGGTGACCTCTTGACGGTGGAGTACCGCACCGACCCCTCGGCCATTGCCTCACTGTTGCCACCGGACGTGAATCTCGCGCACGACGACGAGGATCCCGGTGCAGTGGCCTTCATCTGGGCCGACTGGCAGAGTTGCGGGGCCGACGGCGCGGAATTACTCGATCCAATCAGGTCGCAGTACCGCGAGGCGTTCGTAGTCGTGCGTTGTCGCTACGGGGACCAGCTCTACAGCCGTTGCCTCTTCATATGGGTTGACAAGGACTTCGCCCTGGTGCGCGGTTACCTGCAGGGCTACCCCAAGAAATTCGGCTCCATCCATCAAACTCGACCGGTCACCCGGGGAGTGGCGGGTCCCCGTCTTGAGGCCGGTGCCGTCTTCGGCATGACGCTCGCGGCCAACGACCGACGACTGGCCCAGGCGACTGTCACGCTCGCGGGCAATTCCGAGACCAGCGGATTCGTGAATGGTCACGCCATGCTGCACCACCGTTGGTTCCCCGGCATTGAACTCGACGGTCACGACAGCCTCGCCGAAGTCGTGACCATGTCCGGCGTCAACGTCGACCTGGGTCCGGCCTACGCCGGAGAAGCCACGCTGGATCTCTTTGACTCGCCGAGCGAGGAATTACTCGTGCTGGCACCGCGAGAGATCATCGGTGGCTACTTTCGCAGCGTTGGCACCACGTTTGCTGGCGGCCGAACGCTCAAGGCGTAAGCATGTCCAAGCGAATCGCCAGTTCGCGGGCCTCCATCGTGTCCGACGCGGAGCGTGATATTCGCAGCCGCCTTAGTGGCCACGAACTCGACTTCACCGCAATGAGCGCAGTCTCAAATATTTATCGATCCGGATCGGCCATACGCAATCACATGGAACGGGCAGTCCTCAGCGACTACGACCTCAGTTGGGTTGCCTTCACTGTGCTGTGGGTCCTGTGGATATGGGGCGAGCAGGAGACGGGTCACGTCGCTGCCGAGACGGGCGTCACGAAAGGAACACTGACAGGAGTGATTAAGACTCTCCAGGGACGAAAGTTACTTCGTCGCACACCACATCTCGATGATCGACGCCGCGTGTCGATCAGTTTGACCAAGACTGGTAAGCGACTTATCGAAGAAGTCTTCCCCCAATTTAATGAGCACGAAACCTTGGCAGTGAGCGCACTCACTAGAAGCGAGCAACTGGAACTTGCCCGGCTCCTCCGCCTGGTCCTCGGTGGCATTGGCGAAGTCGACGCACCAAATAGTTAAAATTCGTCAAACATTCCATTACCACTAGCGCGGGTTCACGTCGAGGCCCGACGTGACAGGAATGCAACCTAATGGCGCTTGAAATGAAACCGGTGACGTCTCCTTACTGAGCATTCAGTAACGGACTAAGTAGTTGCCAGCAATGTCAAGAATCCGTGGCCATCGGGTCGAACTTGTTGAGTGTGTATGAAGTCAAGAAGAAACCTATGGCGCCCACGCCGAATCCGAGTGCGGTAATCCAATATGGTGCGCTGAACCGATTGATGGGGATGACTGAGCCGGCTCTAAGGAGCTGGCCGATACACGAAGCCGAAAATTGCAGGCCCAACAACCCGTACGCCTTCGCGAGAAGAGACTTTTGCGCGGAGTCCTTGGCCCCCAATTGACACAGAAACCACCACCCACCCGCCGCGAGTAGCGCCGAGATCGTTGCCAAGACCAGTTGAGCATCATTGTTGAAGCCTGACTGGCTCAAGTAGCTTTGGCTCGCCAAATTATAAAAAGTGATTACCGACGACAGCGCGAGCAGGGCAAAACCTGAAAATATCCAACGACTCGAAAACGGGAGTTTCGACAAGATCACGGTTGAAGCATACGGGTCGGCGTGAATGGTGAATAGGAACTCGCCGATTTGGGTTTGACAGCGTCGGGGGGGCGACGTGCACAATCTCCGGCCAGCGATTAGCTGCCCGGATGAAGGCGCAGCCCTAAGCGAACAGCAGCGGGCCACACGCGACTGGGAAGCGCCTCAAAGTAGGTGATGTGTAGCATCGGAGACAATGTCCCAGCTGGTCGTCATCACCGGTCCAATTGCAGCGGGCAAGAGTTCCGTGGCAAGCAAGCTTGCTGACTACATCAGAGACGCTGGTCGCGCAGCGGTGGTATTGGACCTAGACGATATCGTTTCAAAGCTGCACGTTCCACCGCAAAATTTTGAGCAATCCTGGGAGTGGGCGCGCACGGTTCATGGTCGCCTCATAGGCGAGTGGCTCTCTACTGGCGTGGATACCGTGATAGTCGACGGCCCGTTCTACACCGCGAGGGAAACCTCGACAATGATGCAGCACGTCGCGAACGAAGTTCGTGTGCACCGCGTACTTCTTCTTGTACCATTCGCGGTGGCGCTTGATCGCGTCGCGTCCGATCCGAGCCGAGGCGTGTCCAAGATCCCCTCGGTCCTGCGAACGAAGTACGAAGAATTTGTCCGTGATCGCCCCAGCATCGATCCGTGCGACTGGACATTTGATACTTCGGAATGCACCGTCAATGACGTGATCATCGCGATCAGCCGCGAGCTTCTGGCGAATTGAAGTCTTCTACGCCTCGCGGTCCTATGGATCTCCGTGTCGGCCAGGTGATTGCAATCCGGGGACCGCGAATCCGGCGAGTACGCCCTGAGCGTCACAGTGCCGCAAACTGCATTTCACAACGCCGGTGGCAATTCTTTAGACATTAAGACGTACGAGTGAAATCGACATCCTTAGTCTCCACCGTCCCGGCAGTTCGTCCCGGCGCCGTCTGGTACGTCCAGTAGAGGTTCGTATGCGCAATGACCATGTCCGGCGAAGGCGCGCCCCATTCGGTTTGGTCCTCTGTCGTGTGCGCGTCGCTGACCAGGGTCGCGTCATAGCCTCGGGCGAATGCGCCGTGCAGGGTTGAGCGGATACACGCGTCGGTCTGGGCGCCGACGACGATGAGTCTGCCTACCCCGAGGTCTGACAGCACCGACTCGAGGTTCGTGTCCTCAAAGGAGTCACCGTAGTTCTTCGCGATGAGCGGCTCGGCCTCGTCTGGAGAGAGCTCGGGTACGATGCGCCAGGCATCACTCCCCTCCGTCAATCCCTCATCGGAGTGTTGGACCCACACAACGGGGACGTCCTCTTGCCGTGCCTTCTCAACCAGGCTGGCGACGTTGGCGACGACGGTGTTTCGCTCGTGAGCTCCCTCGACGACTCCCTTTTGCACGTCGACGACGAGGAGCGCGGTGTTCGGCCGGTTCTCAAGTGTGGTCATGGTATCTCCTTACTCATTGGGCCGACAACCAGTCACGATAGACCTACCCGGTTACATCGCGCCGAAAGTAATCTCGGACCACTCCGTCCAATGGAGTGGCTGTTTGCACGGCGAGAACTACGCGGACCTAGAGACTTCTTGGGGGTCGCCGCGCATAGCCGCGTCTTCAGTGGCAATTAGATGCCGAGCCGCACGAGCTTCATCGACCCGCGACACGGGCGTCGTCTGGGGAGCGCGGTGTAGCGAATCAGGATCGTCGATGGCGCGCTGAGCAATGCGCTCAACTGCCTCGGCGAGCGACTCCAGTGTCTGGAGGCTTTCGGTTTCAGTTGGCTCGAACATCAGCGCCTCTTCGACGATCAGTGGGAAGTAGACCGTCGGTGAGTGAAAACCCTCCTCCAGCAACGCCTTGGCCACGTCCAGGCCGCGCACACCGTACTTCGACTTAAGCGGCACCGCGGTCAGTACGCATTCGTGCATGCACACCCGGTCATACGCTGCGGGAAGCGTGTCGCGCAGTCGTTGCCGCAGCCAGTTTGCGTTAAGCACGGCGTGCTGAGCAACCCGAGTTAGGCCGTCACCGCCGTGCACGTCGATGTAGGCCAGCGCGCGCGCGAGGACCATTGCATTGCCATGCCAGCCGTGCACCCGCCCGATCGACTGCGCCGGTCGCACCCAGTCGTAGGTGCCCGAGGCCATACGCGTTGCCTGGGGTCCGGGCAGGAACGGCGCCAGTCGCTGCGACACTGCGACCGGACCGGCCCCGGGTCCTCCGCCGCCGTGGGGCGTGGCGAACGTCTTGTGCAGGTTCATGTGGACGATGTCGAAACCCATGTCGCCCGGACGCACGATGCCCAGGATCGCGTTGAGGTTCGCGCCGTCGTAGTAGAGCAGACCGCCGACGTCGTGCACGGCCGACGCGATCTCGGTGATCTCTTCTTCGAAGAGACCGACGGTGTTGGGATTGGTCAGCATGATGCCCGCCACGTCGGGGCCCAACGCCGCCTTGAGCGCCACCAGATCCACCAGTCCGCGATCGTTGGAGGCAATGGTCGTGACCTCGTAACCCCCCAACGTCACCGAGGCCGGGTTGGTGCCGTGGGCCGAATCGGGAATGAGGATCCGCTTGCGCGCGTCGCCGTTGGCGCTGTGGTAGGCGCGCATCAACAACAGACCGGTCAGCTCCCCGGCGGCGCCGGCGGCGGGTTGCAACGTGGCGGCGCTCATGCCGGTGATAGCGCAGAGCCTTTCCTCGAGTGTCACCAACAGCTCCAGCCAGCCCTGCGTCAGTTCGGCCGGCGCACCGGGGTGCACCGAATTAAGTCCGGGGTCGGCCGCCACCGCGTCACAGAATTTGGGGTTGTACTTCATCGTGCACGAGCCCAGAGGGTAGGCACCGAGGTCGACCGAGAACTGTCTATGCGACAGGCGCGTGAAGTGAGCGACGAGGTCGCGTTCGGAGACCTCGGCCAGGGCCACGACGTCGGGGTTGAGGTGTTGCGCATCGAAAAGTTCGCTGAGCGGTGTTTCGGCGATGCCGGTCGTGCGCAACTGGTAGGCCGAACGGCCGGGCACCGACATCTCAAATATCGTCGGTTCCACCTCGTGACCGAGCAGCGGCGCCGAGGCGGCACGACCCCCAGGATGGGCCCTGTGCGGCATCAGTTGACCGCCTTGGCCAGCATCTCGACGTACAGTTCGATCTCGGACCTGGTGCGCCGCTCGGTCGCGGTGACCAGGATGACGTGATCGTGCTCTTCTATCGCGCCCGCGGGTCCATCGCCGTTCAGCGCCGCGATCGACAGGCCACCCAGAATGCCGTGGTCGGCCATACGCGAGAGCACCTTGGACGCCTTCTTGGGAACGCGGTAGGCGAACTCACGGAAGAAGGGTTGGCTCGAGACCGTCTCCACGCCCTTGATCTTGGTCACTTCGTCGAACAGGAAGTGTGCTGCCTGCGCGCAACGCGTCGCCACCTCACGCAGTCCGTACGTGCCGAGCCAACCGAGCTGTATGGCGGCGGTCACGGCCATCAGGGTCTGATTGGTGCATACGTTGGATGTGGCCTTTTCACGACGGATGTCCTGCTCTCGCGCGCGCAGCGTGGTGACGAAGGCGCGGCGATCGTTGGAGTCCACAGTCTCGCCTACAATTCTCCCCGGCAGGCGCCTAATCAGTTCGCTCGTGCAAGCAAAGAGCCCGAGGTAGGGACCACCGTAGGCCAAGGGCGTGCCGAAGGCTTGGCCCTCACCGACGAAGACGTCGGCGCCCCACTGCCCGGCCGTCTTGAGCACCCCGGCTGCCACCGGATCGGCGCCCAGCACTAACAGCGCGTCGTTGGCCTGGGCCAACTTCTTTGCCTCGCTCATGTCTTCCATGACGCCCAGGTAATTCGGGTAGGACGCGACGATGGCCGCCGCGCCGACGCAGTCGACGCTGGCCCAGTCGGTAAGACCATCTTTCAATGGCACCTCCACGATTTCGTGACCGGTACCGCGAGCGAAGGTGCGCACGACGCCACGCCAGTGGGGATGCACACCGGCCGAGATCACCATCTTTTGGCGACCGGTGGCCCCCGACGCCATGTTGAGCGCCTCGACCATCGACGTCGCCGCGTCATAGAGTGACGCGTTGGCGACGGGCAGCCCACTGAGACGTGAGACCAGCGTCTGGTATTCGAAGATGGCCTGCAGCACACCCTGGGCCACCTCGGGCTGGTAGGGCGTGTAGGCCGTGACAAATTCGCTGCGACCGCTCAGCATCTTGACGACGGCCGGCACCTCGTGGTCGTAGGCACCCGCGCCGGCGAAGCACAGCATCTGGCTCGCCTGGGCCCGATTGGCGTCCGTGAAATGCACGAAATTGGCCGCGACGTCGGGCTCGCTCACGCCCGCCGGTAGGTCGAGACCCTGGGAGAGCCGAATGGCCGAGGGAATATGGGCGAAGAGTTGCTCGAGCGAATCCATGCCGAGAAATCCGAGCATCTCGTCAACCTCGTCGCTCGTGTGGGGCAGGTAATCAGCCACGTCACTTCACCTTTCGCACGAAAGGCGTCGTCGTAATGCTCGCGGCGATCTCACGGCCGCGCAGCGCTACCGTAACCGGCGTTGCCTCTTCAAACTCGCCCGCCAAGAGTCCCATGCCGATGCCGCGCTCCAGGACCGGTGAGAAATTCCCCGACGTGAGCAGGCCCACTGATTCTCCGTCGATTAACCCCTCGCCGCCGTCGCGCAAGGGCTGACGGCCGTTCGCAATCACGCCCGCCAGTAGGCGGCCCGGGCCGCGTTCGCGCTCTTTAAGTACCTCGTCGTGTCCGCGAAAGGTCTCCTTGTCCCAGCCGAGCACCCAGCCGAGGCGTGCCTCCAACGTGGTCGACGAGAGACTCAGCTCGTGTCCGTAGAGCGGCAACGCCGCCTCAAGGCGAAGCGTATCGCGCGCGCCCAGGCCGGCCGGCGTGACGTCAGCCGCGACGAGCGCGTGCAGTAACTGTTCCGCGACCTCGTTGGGGGCCGCGATCTCGAGGCCGGCCTCGCCGGTGTAGCCGGTGCCGGCCACCCGCACTTC
>ODAK010000812.1_pt1 | contig 35497 bp, 31 predicted proteins | sample 1539591 | NCBI WGS metagenome assembly ODAK01 (sample SAMEA3539303, study PRJEB22396) | soil metagenome | biome: tundra; feature: field; material: soil | place: USA | collected 2010-05 | depth 0.15 m | reverse complement strand
TCACGACAAGGCTTTCTTGAAACTAATGTCGCTTTATTTATGCGCATGTGTATAGTATTGGTGATTGTCATGGGCAGGCTGCTGATGAGGGCCAGTGCGCCGCCGCTGTTGACGGTCACGCCTCCAGCGCCGGTTCCCAGCGCGTGTGGATCGGCGGGCGCAACGGCTCCGGCGTTGATGGTGATCGGGCCGCTGAAACTGTTGGAGGATTTCAAGGCGAGATAGCCGTCACCATTTTTAATAATTCCCGCCGCCGCGCCACCGTTGATGATCGTAGCGTAAGCGACGATGTCCGTGTTGGTGGTGCTGAACTGCCGTGTCGTTCCGCCGAGGGAAAGTATGCCGTCGAAGTAGCCGCCCGAACCGCCCACGTCGCCGTTCAAAGTCAAAATGCCTGATCCGGTCATGACGTGGGGGGAAGAACCGGAAAGCATGTTATTTAGAATCAGCGGCCCACAGGTCGCGGAGTGATTGTTCAAATCCAAGGTGCCATTGGTATCCACTTGCAACGTGGCTGTGCTGGAAAGCTGCGAATTGGCCAAAAGCTGCACGGTGGCCAGCCCCGAACCGCCGCCGATTTCCAAATAGCCCCGCACCGCCACCTGCGGCGAAAGAAAGCTGCCGCAATATATTTTTAGCGCCCCGGAGATAACATAGGTTGGTCCGATGTAAGTGTCCGCGTCGTTGGCGAACAGCGTCAGCGTGCCCAGGCCGTATTTGGAAAAACCGCCGGTGCCTTGCAGGATGCCATCGGCCACAATGCTGCCGCCGGAATTGATCGTGATGGGCACGTTGTTCGAGAGAATGAGATTGAACGAGCCGGCGAAGGTGTTCGTCGTATTCGCGCCGCCCAGCAACGCGGTGCCGCCGCCGCCGCGCAGCGTGACGTTCGTGTCGCCGCCGCTGCCGTTGAGCGTGTAGCCGGTGCCGAGAAAAGCCAGCTCGTCAATCACCAGCCCACCAAGGTTGTTGGTGTTGTTCAAACGCCCCGCGCCGGAGGGGAAGGAGATGGTGACCGGTGCCGCCTCGCCGGCGGTTGGCGGATTGTTGCCCGCCCAGTTTGCGGGCAGGCTCCAAAAGCCGCTCAAGCCCGCGCCCGCCCAGGTGTGCGTGGCGGCCTGGAGCGGGGAAGTTAAAAACGTCGCGACGGCGTTTCCGATAAACAAACAGATCAGCAGTTGCTTCATAAATTTATTTGAATTTGGATTTTGGCAGAAATTTTTCATCCGCCAATACGCCGAACGGCGTATTGGGCAAGAGTCACAGCCGACAGGTGTAAAATTCAATGAGTTCGCGTTCGCGCGTGGCCAGCGCATTTTCCAACCCGCTTCGTTCCTCGGCGTTCAGGCCGGTCATCGCCAAAAATTCCCGGCGCAGCCCTTCCAGGTCGCCAAAGCTGGCCGCCATGGCAATATCGTCGGCCAGTTTCAAACTGGCGGCTTGTCCTGATGGATGATCAGATGGAAACATGGCTTGGTTCCGGCGTTTAATTTTTTTCGCGGCGGCTCTGCCGGGTGGCCAGCAGGCCGATCACGACGCGGGTCAGCGCCAGAACTTCGCTGCACAGACTGCGGCCCAACTGTCCGGTGGAAATTTGCCAGCTTCCAAACGCGCCGATGAGCGCGCCCGCCACGATGAAATACTGCCACTTCGGATTGCTGTTCTTCATGGTTTCTTTTGGTTTCGAGTTCCTTTTCGGCGCGGCGGGCAGTCCTGGTCCGCGATGTTTCGGCCCGTCCCGTGCGTCACCGGTAATTCTCCGTCAACCGTCACACTATCGGCGAACCTCCAGAAACCGGCAATACGCCGAACGGCGTATTGTGTTTTAGCAGCCGGTTGCAATACTAACTTCGTTATTGATTACAATTAGGCCGGAGTTCCCGAAGGGGCCGGAGTTACATTTAGGAAATTCCTAGTGACTTATTAAGTTGCAGTCCGCGCCTGTCGGCTCGTGGCATTCATCCATGTGCCGCTGATATTTGTTTGGCATGAATTTGACCCCCGTCAACCATCGCGGCGCAAAGTGCGTGAATGGATTCTTCACGTCGCTGGTGGCCGTCGGCTTGGCTTGGGCCGGACTTGCGGGACCGGCCTCAACGGTGTTGGCCAAGGACGATCCCTCTTCCGGCGGCGAAGTTCTTACCAACATCAGCCAGATTTTCAAGATTGGGTTGGAGGAGGTGAACCAGGAAAAAGTCCGCGTAAAATTTCGCGGCATTCTCAATTACCAGGATGTGTTAAGCGAATTGGCCTTCTTTATTCAAGATGAAACGGCAGCGGTCTTCACCGTGTATTCACCCGGAACAAACACCTTCGCTGCCGGTGATGAACTGGAGGTGGAAGGGTTTGTGATACCCGGATTATATGCAACGGCGGTCAAAGCGGACAAAATCCGGGTGGTGGCACATGCCGCCTTGCCCGAACCGAAGCGCACGCTGGTTTCCCGCCTGGCCGCCGGCGAGGATTTTGGCAATTGGGTGGAAATCGAGGCCACCGTGCGTGACGTGTGTTGCTCGAAAGATCGTTTAGTCCTCGCCTGCGTGGATAATGGCTTTCATTTTCAGGTGTGGTGCACGCAAAAGGCGGACATGCCGCTGCCAGCCGATCTTTTGGATGCGCGCGTCAGGCTGCGCGGGGTGAGCTGGACCAGAGTGGATACAGCTCGCCGGCCCATCGGATTCGGTTTTCATCAACCCGGCACTAACTGCATCACGGTTTTGCAGCCGGGGCGGGCGGATGTTTTTAACGGAAACGCGCAGAACATTTCCAACCTTCGCGCGCCCGCCGGCAATCCCGACACCCGCGCGAAGGTTGCCGGCGTGGTAACCTTGTTCTCGCCGGCGGGATGGCTTTGCCTGCAGGATGAGACGGGCAGCCTAACCGCGCGATTGTGGCAGCCCCTGGTCCGTGACGAAGACCCGCACGCGAAATTTTTGCAGCGAGACCAGCCCGCGCTGGTTCCCGGCGACTGCATCGAGCTGGTGGGCACCGTGCGGGAGGGATCCGCCTTTGCCCCGGTGTTGGTGGATTCCGAATACCGCCGCATTGGTCACCGCGAACCGCCGGAGCCGCGCGGCGTTTCCAGTGGCTATCTGCTCACCGGCAAACACGATGCCGAACTGGTGCGAATGAAAGCCCGCGTGGTGGACATCGAAAGCCAAAACAACGTCGGTTTATTCGAGGAAAAAATCTGGCTGCAATCCGATGGCGCCACTTTCGAAGCGCGGTTGGATGCCAGCGACCCGATTCACCTCGCGGTGAAAAAAAACGACTTTGTCCAGTTGACCGGCATCTGGGAATTGCAGGCCGGGCGGTTCCAACAAGTGCATTCCTTCCAGCTTCATCTGCGCGACGCCGCCGACATCCTCGTCACCCGCCAGCCGCCGTGGTGGGCCAGTCGCGCGGCCCTGACCCTGCTGGCCGGAGGCGGCATCGCCCTGCTGGCGGGTTTCAGTTGGATCATCTTGCTGCGCCGGCAGGTCGCGCACCGCACCGCCGCCTTGGAGGCCGCGCACCAGGAATTGCACCGCAGCCTCGCGGAGGAAAAGGAGTTGAACCGGCTGAAGGGCAACTTCATTTCCATGGTCACGCACGAAATCCGCACGCCTCTCTCGCTCATCCTCGGCTCGTCGGAAATCCTGTCGCGCTATCTTGACCGGCTCGCGCCGGAAAAGCGCGCCGGGCATCTGCACACGATTGAGTCCGCCGTGGAGCGCATGAGCGTGCTGATGGAGGATGTGCTGCTGTTCAGCAAAGCCGAGGCCGGGCGCATGGATTTCAATCCGGTGGCCATGGACTTAAAAGTTTTCTGCGCACAGTTGGCGGATGAAATCCGGTCGGCAACCAGCCGCCGCTGCCCGATTGAATTGAGCCTCGCGGAAATTTTCGAGCCGGCGCGCGGCGACGAAAATCTGCTTCGCCATATTTTCGCCAACCTGCTGGCGAACGCCGTGAAGTATTCGCCGCCGGAAACACCGGTGAAATTTTCCGTGTCGCGCGCCGGTGGCGACGCGGTCTTTCTCGTGCAAGATCGCGGCCTGGGCATTCCGGAAGAAGATCGCAAAAGGCTTTTCACGCCGTTTTATCGCAGCAAAAACGTGGCGACGATCCAGGGCACCGGCCTCGGGCTCGTCATCGTGAAGCATTGCGTGGAGCGGCATGGCGGAAAAATTGAAGTTGAGAGCGCGGAAAATTCCGGCACCACCGTGCGCGTGTGGCTGCCGCTGTTTTCACCCGCGCACACGGATTTCATCAAACGCATTTCCCAGGAAAAAATCGAATGAAAAAAATTCTGGTCATCGAGGACGAGCCGGCGATGCGCAGCAACCTGCGCGACATTTTGGAGCTGGAAAATTTCCTGCCCGTGCTGGCGGCCGACGGACAGGAAGGCATCGCCGCTGCCAGACGCGAGCTGCCGGACCTGATCCTGTGCGACGTGCTGATGCCCAAACAGGACGGCCACGAAGTGCTGGCCGCGTTGCGCGCGGACGCGGCGACGGCGCGGATTCCCTTTGTCTTTTTGACGGCCAAAGGCGAGCACGCCGACGTGCGCGCCGGCATGAACCTTGGAGCGGACGACTACCTCATCAAGCCGGTGAAGGTGGACGACTTGCTGGAGGCGATTGCCGCGCGCTTGGAACGCGCCCAGCAGCGGGCCGGGTTCAACGCCGATTTCAATTCGGCGGTGCCCTTGGAAAAGCTCGGGCTGTCCGCGCGCGAGGCGGAAATCCTGTTGTGGGTGGCGCAGGGCAAATCGAATTTTGAAACCGGCGTCATCCTCAACATCAGCGCGGCGACCGTGAAAAAGCACTTGGAAAACATCTACAAGAAACTGGCCGTGGAGGGCCGCAACGCCGCCTCGCTGCGGGCGCTGGAAATGTTGCCGGAAGGAAAATAAATTAACTGACGATGGACGGCTCGGTTTGCCGCCCGTCATTCTTCATGGTGTAATCTTGTTCCGACAGGTGCCCTGTGTTGCCGGACCGCGAGTTGTCCCAACTCGCAGCACGCCGCCAGACCTTATCGCGGGGAATTATCAAGCGCATCGGACTGTCCACGCGTTGCGGATTGGGGACAATCCGCGCTCCGGCCCCCGGCGAAACGGTGGGAAGGTTTTGTGGTGCGGACGGCGGGAATCAGTTCCGATGAAGGAAAGGGGTCCAAGTCGAGCAGCCTATGCTAATATTAGGCCACATGGTCGTCATCTCTTGTTTAGTGAATCAGCAACAGCTTGCGCTTGGTCAACAGATGAAACGGTTATATCGGCCTGTCCGCTCGAAATCTCAGATCTTAAATAAGGTTCTGCGACAACCTTGGAGCCAACTAAAAGTTGTATCTGTTGGTTTATATGCTCCCGCGTGAACTTGCGGAACTCGTCTGCCTTGTCAGCGGAAAACTGCAAATGAACGATGATAGATTCGTTGCCAGACCCCGTGCCATTAGTGCTGACTTGTGCTGGCACTGCAAGGTCTGCGGCAGCTATCGTAAACTGAGCCGGATTTGTAGTGATACTGTCCTTGCTACCAATCTTGCGAAAAGTAAATTCCATGTGGTCTTTGTGCTCACTACCTTTCGATCCAAAGTCGGCTTGCACGTCGTAAAGGACAATGCGCACCCTGCCATCTGCCTCGTCGGACATCTTTCCTGTTTTGGCATCAAATCTCCAATCGTCGCCGCTTCCCTTCATAGCGAGACGAATCCCACGCAATGCGTCACCGTTCCGATGCTGCACCTGCATTGTTGCACCATCACTGAAAACAAAATTCTCTTTCCGAGAGCAGCCGAGTAAGAATAAGCATGACAGGAAAATTGCGAGTATGATTTTCATAATTGTGTTGTTATAGCGTTGCAATGTGGCCTACAGATAATATACGGTCGGTTTTGCAGCCTATCCTTGGTCGAGAACGGCCTATCCTGAAGTTTCACAGTTCTTACGTTGCTCCCGCCGCCGCCGGTTGTCCATCAAAAAAGCCGGCCCGGCTGATTCCCGGAGCGCGGCTGTGTCTGAAAGACCAGCCGCAGCACCTCGCCTGCGCGCAACCTGTGGCGTTTGCGAACGCGCTGCGGCTGGTCCTGCGGACACAGCCGCGCTCCGCCCGCGACGACCTGCTTACTTCGGATTCGCCGAGAGCCAGAAGCGGATGTCGCTGGCCTGCGGATTGTCCGGCTGCAAGGCGAGCACTTTTACATAATGCTGCCGCGCCTGCGCGGGGTCGTGCAACGATTGGGCGCAGAGATTGGCCAGCGCCAGGTGCGCGCGGACTTCGTCGGGATTGGCCGCGAGGATTTTCTTGAACTCGTTCGCCGCGTCCATCGCGTAGCCCGCCGCCTTGAGCGCGAGGGCGAAATTGTAACGGGCATCCACCGAATCCGGCTGGAGGGCGAGCGCCAGTTCGTAGCGGGGCAGGGCGAGGGAATAGCTGCGCAGCCGGTGCCCGATCACGCCGGTGTTGTATTGCGCCTCGAACCACGACGGGTCCGTCTCCGCCGCCGTCTGATACCACTGCTGGGCGTCAGTCCATTTCTCGTCCTGCTCGGCCAGCCGCGCCTTGGTGAACGCGCCGCTGGCGGAACGCCGGTCGCCCGCCGCCGGCTTGCGCGGCGAGGTGTAATGGTAACGGGCCATGCTTGCGGCGGGCGCGGGCTTCACCTCGGCGGGTTTTGACTCCGCCGGTTTCGTGGTCGGTTCCGGTTCGGTGGTGGATGGAATCGGCGTCAACCCTTCGCCGCGATACTGCGCCTTGTCCCCGCCGGACGGTTTGTTGGAAGTGAACAGGCGGCGAAAGAAGCCGTGTCGCGGCTCCGGTTCCTGCATCGGCAAGTCCAGCGGATCGGCGGCAACGACGACATTCGTGACGGCGTTCGTGACGGGTGGAGCGACCGCCACGACCAATGTTGGTTTGGATGGATTGGCTGCCGGGGTGGTGATAATCGTTGGCGCCGGCTTGACTTGCACGGTTTCGGTGGGAACCGGTTTCACCACCGGTGCCGGCGTCGTTCCGGTGTTCACCACCGGACGTGGTGTCACGCGCACCGGGGGATTTTCCGCCGGTTCCGCGCGGGTGCTGGACGCCAGATGCTGCGTCGTCAAGCTGGCAATTCTCGGCTTCACTTCCGGCGGCGGCGCGGAGGTTTTAATCACCATGGCCGGGGCCATCACGGTCGCCGCCACGTCGCTTTGTTCGAGGCCGGTGACGATGGTTTTGACGTCGTCGTAACTGGCCGGGCGCGGCGTGAGCGCGAGATAGCTGTGGTAATTTTCCAGTGCGGCCTTGTTGTCGTGCAAATACTGCTGGTTGATCGTGGCGAGATTCAGCAGGGCAGGCGCGAAATCCGGGCGCGATTGGAGGGAGGCGAGGAAGAACTGCGCGGCTTCAGTCGGTTTGCCGCGCTGAATGCGTGCCAGGCCGAGGCCGTTGTAAGCCTCGGCATCGTTGGTTTTCAGAAAACGCACGGTGCTGAAACTTCTCTCCGCTGAGACGGTTTCGCCGGCCTTCAACTGCGCGAAACCGAGCTTGAGCCAGGCCGCCGCCTCGTTGGGCCGCCGCAAGGTGTAGGCCGTGAATTCTGCCTTCGCCAGATCCGGCTTGTTCTGCTCCAGCGCCAGGCTGCCGAGATTGTAATGCGCCTCCACCAGATCGCGATCCAGCCGGATCGCGGTTTGATAGGCGTTGGCGGCGTCGTCCGGCTGGCCGGCGCGGTGCAGCGCCACGCCGAAATAATTCCACGCATTCGCGTTCGTTGTGAGCAGGGTCGTCGCTTTTTTGAACTGTGCGACGGCGTCCGTCACGTCGCCGCGATCAAGATATTTTTTCCCCTTCAAGAGCGCACGTGGACCCGCCGGGGTGCAGCCGGAAAGCAGCAGCGCCAGCGTCAGAAAGAAAAAGGTGCCGCGAATTGAATTTATTTTTGCCAGCATCGGCGATGGTGGTAACATTAGCGCCTGCAAGTGTCAAGAAACGCACAGTTCCAATTGCTGTTGGTAGCGCTGCTCGGCTGGGTTCTTCCCGCCGGGGCGCAGGACTTTTTCCCGCTGCACGCCACCAATTCGGCGGTGCGCGTCGTCGTGTTGGAAGGAGAGAATCTGCTCGACGCCTTTCTGCCGAACGATGAGCGCGTGGAGGCCGCCTTCAATCGCGGCCTGACTTTTTTCACGCGGACGACCAGCGTGAGCAACGCCTGGCAGAGCCTCGTCGCCAGCAACGACACGGTCGGCATCAAGGTTTTTTCTCAGCCCGGCGCGTTGTCCGGCACGCGGCCCGCCGTCGTGGCCGCCGTCGTGCGCGGCCTGCTCGCCGCCGGCCTGCCGCCCGGCCAGATTCTCATCTGGGACCGGCGCGCGGGCGATTTGCGTGCGGCGGGATTTTTCAGTCTCGGCGAGAAACTGGGCGTGCGCGTGGCCGGCGCGGCGGAGGCGGGTTACGACACCAATTCGTTTTACCTGCCCGATTCGCCAATCACCGGGCAGTTGGTCTGGGGCGATCTCGAATTTGGTCAAACCAACAAAGATTTTAGCGTCGGGAAGAAATCTTTCGTGTCCAAACTGGTCAGCCAACAGATGACCAAAATCATTTCCGTCGCGCCGCTGCTGAATGAAAATGCCGCCGGCCTGTGCGGTCATTTTTTGAGCCTCGGCCTCGGCAGCATTGACAACACGCGGCGGTTCGAGGGCGACGCCGCCCGGCTGTCCGTGGCGCTGCCGGAAATTGATGCGCTGCCGGTGATCGGCGATCGCGTGGTGCTGCACGTCACCGACGCGCTGCTGGCGCAATATCAGGGCGGCCCGGCGGGCTACCTGCAATTTTCCGCCGTGCGCAACGAGCTTTGGTTCGGCCACGATCCCGTGGCGCTCGACACACTGGCGCTGAAAGAACTGATGCTCCAACGCCGGGTGCTGGGCGCGCCGCCGCAGCCGACGAATTTTGCCATCTACACCAACGCCGTGCTGCTCCAGCTCGGCGTGAACGATCCGGCGCGGATTCAGATTGAGAAAGTTCAATGAGTTGTCGGCAGGCTGATCGGTGAAAAAAGAAAACGCGCCGGGGTTGAGCCGGCGCGTTTACAGTTTTGAGATTGAATCAGGCCTTGCGATGGCGGCGGAAAAAGGCGATGGCCGCCAGTCCCAGCCCGCCGAGCGCGAGCGTGGAAGGCTCGGGCGTGGGCGCAAAGTCCACGCCACGGAAAACTGTGTTGGCACCAGCCGTGGCCAAAGTGTTGAAAACCGCGCCCGCGCCAGTGTCGGCAATGTCAACCAAACGGTTTGTGGAGGTTTCCGTCGTGGTCGCATAAATAATCGGGTTTGCACCGCTCCAATCCACCGTCAATTGGCGTGCGCCACCAGCCGTCGTTGTTCCCAGTGCCAGCGTGTAGGACAACGTCCAAGCAGTGCCGTTGAAGACCCACTTTTCAATGCCGCCGCCGCTGGCGGCTGACCGGTCATCGGCCACGTAAGCGATATTTCCGGCGGCGTTGAGCGCAAAATCATAAGGACTGGAACCCGTGCCGGTGGCAAACAGAAGCGTTGCAGTCGCTGCGATGGTAGGAATTCCAGTAAAGGCATAAATACCGGCCGTTCCCGAAGCGGTGGAGTAATACAGATTGCCATTAAAAATATTGACGTTGCGAAAATTTCCGCCCCCCGTCGTGATTTGGGTGGGTGCTGCGCCGCCAGCGGAATACCACAAGCCGCCACTCGTGCCGGTGCCTGTGCCGGTGATCCAATGATTGTTCCCGTCCGAAACCGCGCTGCGAGTATTGTTTGCCAGAAAATCAGACGAGGAGGTTGCGGCTTGCGAGTATTGCCCGCTTGCGTTCACAACGCCAACCGCGCGAGGGGCACTGCTGCCCGTAACGCCGGCGGTTCCGGCTGCGAGAAAATAACCTGCAAAAGTCAGAACCGAACCATCTGTCGAACGAGTCAAGGCACCATCCGAAGTGCCCGTGCCTGTGTCCGTCAAAGCGGAAGCGCCGGTGATGGCAATGGTCTGCACCGGCGCACCGGCGGTGGTAAATTCATCAATAAAAATCGGGGTCGCCGCACTGCTTAACGCCGCGGAACCGTTGCCAATCTGTTCCACCGCCAGATTGCCGGGCGTGAATTGGGCTTGAGCGGCCAGCAGCGCACCGAGAAATAAAGTTGGGACCAGGATTTTTTTCATAAGGGTTTTATTTTGAGTTTGATTATTAAAATTTGCGGGACGATAGACAAGGCACAAGTTGTGAAAAACCAGTCGTAATTTGTCATGCTCTTTTCACCAGACGGAAGTTGCCGCGCGCCGGTTTCACTTATGAGCGGCGGCCAGTTCGGCCTTCACCTCGTCGAAATCATTTTGAAAGGCGTCGCTCTTCTTGCATTGCTTGACAATGGCCTGCGCCAGCACACGTCCCGCATAGATGTCGCTTTGGTAATGCCGCGCAATCTGCACGCGGTGCCAGCCAATGGCGCGGGCGTGCGCCAGGATGGCGTCATGCTTGTCCGGCAGCAAATCGGCGAGGACAAGCGCGAGCACCATGGATTCGGTCGAGTGGCCGCTCGGATAGCTGAAACTTTTTTCCAGCTTGCCGTTGGCGAGGCTGGGGTCGGTGGTGAACGGACGCGGACGCTTGAAAAAATCCTTGCCGAGGTCCGTCACCGTCTCGGCGTCCAATTGGACTTTCTCGAAAAACGCGGCGGTCTTGGGCAGGTTGTTGGATTGAAAGTATTCGCCGACGGCCCCGTTGAAGTTGAAGACGGAAAATTTCTTTTCCGCATACGCGGCGGCGATGTCATTGCTGGTGGCGGCATGGTAAACGGTGCGCACCTCGTCCATTTCCGCCGCCTGTTCCGCCGAATCCAAAAGCGGCGGCGGTGCGAGCAGCGTGGCCGCGTCGGGCTTGCCGGTCTTGAGATAGTGTAACGCCACCCCGTCCTTGGCGAAAACAGCGGTGGTGACAACCAGGCCGGTGATGGCGGCGAATAAAATCGGACGAAGAGACGATGCGCGAAACGACTTCAATATCATAGGTGGAGGATAATTTTTTATTGGCGAGGATGTCAAAGGGCAACGGCTAACATCAATTGATCACCGGGTTGCCTTGGCAATCCCAGTTGATGTCCGTGTGGCCGGGATCCCGGCCGGGGGCGACCGTCTGGCCGGCAGTTGGGCCGGAAGGCGCGACCGCAGTGCCGTCGGATACGACATAGCTGTATTTGAAAAAAGCGGCATGGCCATCGCTGAAGGTGATATTTCCGCCTTTGTTGTGCCGCGACGAAAAACGCGTGGTGTAGCCATGCGGGGTGGCCAGGATGATTGAATTGCCTTGGGGATACTGGTTGCCGGCGCTGGCGGAGTAAGGCGTCTCGGCCGAGCGGTTGCGGACATCCGAAAACAGCACGAAGGCCGAAGGATGAACCACCATCCCGACCTTAAGCACGGTGACATAACTGCTGACATTTTCGTTCGCGAGGGACTTGGAATTCATTCCGTAATTGAACAGCGGACGGTTGCCTGGAATCATGTCGCCATGGGTGGCGTCGGCGTCGGCGGCGTCAATTCCCTGGCTGATGGCCGCCGGGCAAGTGAAAATGGACTTGGAGTTGTAAAACCTGATGGAATCGTAAGCCCAAACATACATGGGCTTGTTGGCAACATAGGAAGGCAGGGCATTGAACCAGACATCGTTGCCTTGATTCATGTTATGGTAACTGTTGATGGCGAGCCATGAGGGGTTGTCCTGGTCCGTGCTGGAACTGACCTGAAATCTCGGGAAGGGAAACACTTGGTTGTTGTCGTCCACATACATCGAGTCGGCCAGCCCCCATTGCTTTGCGTTGCTCAAGCAGACCGCCTGCTGGGCCTTGGCCTTGGCCTTGGCCAAGGCGGGCAAAAGCAACGCCGCCAGTATGGCGATGATGGCTATGACCACCAGCAGTTCAATGAGCGTAAAGCCGCTGGTTCGCCTGATTCGTTTGTTTGAATAGTGAGTCCTTTTCATCGCCGTCAAATTTCTCAACCGCGTGTTACGATTTGATGCCGGGAATGTTACGAACGCGTGACATATATAAACCAGGTTTATTTGGATTATTTTGTCACATTATTGTCACTCGCGGGTCGCTGGTTTGTAACCTGAAATTGGATAATTCCCTTTGAACAAGTTGGCGGTTCATTCTTTTGAATATTGAAAGACCAGCAAACACCCATCGAAAACCAAATGAAAATAAAAAACATTGCCTGCATTGCCTCAATCTTGGCCGCCTCGCTCTCAGGAGCGAAAGCCGCCACCACCCTCACCGCTTGGAATTTTGACAACGTGGCCATCGGTGCCAGCAGCAGCCCGTCACCCTCGACCGGTTTCGGCACGGCCAGCGCCGTCGGCCTGGGCGCGAGCAGCAACCCGGACGTGCAGTCGCTTGCCGGCAGTTCCACGGGCCTCGCCAACAGTTGGCGCGTGCGCGGCGCGGGCGGTGGCGGGATTGGCTGGTCCACGAATGCGGCCATTGGCGCGCAGGGCGCGCAGTTCACCGCGAGCACGCTAGGCTATTACAAGATCAAGGTTTCTTTTGACGTATATGCGACGATCAACGCGGAGGCCGCTCTGCTGGTGCAATACACCACGGATGGAGCCATCTGGAACAACGCCACCATCACATCGGCGGGAATCATGGGCCATATCGCCACCAACACCAACCCGACCAACAACCTGGTCGTCGGCTCCTATGTCGTGCTTACCAATAACGGCACGGCAGGCTGGAACAACGGCGTGACGGTGGACCTGGCCGGCGTGTCCGGTGTGGACAACGACCCGAAGTTTGCCATTCGCATTGTCAATGCTTCAACGGGCACCAACTGCTTCACCACCACCGGCGCGCATTATGACAACACTTCCGGGGACTGGACGTTTGACAACGTGGTGGTTCAAGGCCAAGCCATTGACACCATTGCGGACTGGACGTTTGAAAGCTACGGCACCGACGGGTTTGTGCCGCATCCAGTGCCGGATTTCAATGTGAGTTCATTTGCCTACGCTACTGCGCTGGGCTTTGACAATACCTACACCTATTCCGATGGCACCTCGCATAGCACTAATGCGCCGGACACATTGGTTCAAGGCGGCAGTTCCACCCCCACCGGCACCATCTGCTGGCGCGTGCGCGGCGCGGGTCCGAGCAACGGCTGGAATTCGCAGGCTCCCGTTGGCACGCAGGGCGCCGAATTTGATGTTAGCACGGTCAATTACAACAACGTGGTGTTGTCCTTCGACCTTTATTTCACGACACAGGGCGAGGCAAAGATGTGCGTGCTCTACACGACGGACGGCTGGGCGACCACGAATGTGGCTAACAAGCTCTTTTATGGTGCCAATCCCACTTATATTCACACCAATTCCGTCTCTGATCCTGACTATACGCCCGAAAACGCTCCATTGACCGTGCAAGGCACTTTCTTCTATGAGACATACGGCCAAAACTGGTTCAACAACTTGGTCGTGGACTTCACCGGCGTTCCTGGCGTGGACAATAATCCCAACTTCGGCGTCCGCATTGTGAATGCCGCGAGCGGCGCGGCCTGCGTGAACTTCACCGGCGGTTCCTACAACAACTCCTCCGGCAACTGCCGTTTTGACAACGTGAGCATAGGCGGCACTTTCAACGGTTCCACGCCGCCTGTGTTGAGCTATGATCCCAATGCCACGGTGGATGCTCCGTTCACCAACACCTTCACGGATGACGCGGCCTGGCGCTCACAGATTTCCGCCATCTATGTCAACGGTTCGCTGCTGTCGCGCACGGTCTTCACGACCAATCAACCGGGCAAGATTGTCTTCAATCCCACGAATTCCGTGCTGCTCCAGTCCGCCGGCGTCAAGTCCATCGTCATCTATGCGGCAAATTACAGCTCGGATAAGGTGACGCAGCCGCTCAGTGCCGGTGTGGCCACGAAACTGGCCGTCACCATGCAACCCGCCGCTCCGTCCGCCAGCGGCGGCACTCTGACGGCCAACCCGGTGCTCGCAATTGTGGATAAATACGGTAATGGCACCACCAATCCCTACTCGAATGTCACCGTTACCGCCGCCGCGAACAGCGCCAAATGGGTGTTGGGAGGCGATACAGTGCAGACTGCCGTGGATGGCATTATGACGTTCACCAATTTGAGCGCCACGGCCACCAACAGCGCAGGGTCGGTCTCCAACTACCTTACTTTCACCATCAGCGGTTATGCTCCGTTGAGCACCACCAATTCGGCCCAGTTCACCATCGGGCCGGCTCCCGTGCCGTTCACGCCGGGCAACCTCGCGGTGCTCCAGATTGACAACGTGGCGAACAACTCAACCATCAGCATCCTCGAGCTCAAGCCCTCCGCCGCCGGCCAGACCACGCCGGTGAACATCGTGCCCATCAGCGCGGCGGGCACGAACGCCCTGCGTCTCGCCTCCGCCGGCGCTTGCGGCAAGCTGACGCTCAGCGATGACGGAACCTTGGTGTCATTCGTCGGCTTTGCGGATGGCAGTGCGGCCACGCCGGATGAAACCTTCGTCCTGAACCGCGCGGTGGGGACGCTCAACTACACCAACCTATTCAACATTGGTTCGACTTACACCTCCATATCGTTGGGTGGCAGCGAGGGCCGTTCCTGCTGCACACTGGACAACTATAACTGGATCGTGGATGACAAAGGCGGCTTGTATTACGGAAACTCCGCAATTAACCCGCTGGTCAACTTCTATGTTGCAAACAACGTCGTGGTCCGCACTTTCGGAGGTGTTCCCTATGTCGAGACCCAAAAGACGTTGAATGGCTCGCCGGTTCCCGTGGTGTTTGCCTTGGATCCGGTCACTCGGGCCACTCAACCCAACAACCTAGGCGTGGATCAATATGCCGCGGATTTTTATCTGATCTCGACCAACGGTGGCACGACCTATGATGTGATGTATCTCCTGGACCAGGTCAGCTCATCGCAGGGTATCATCAGAAAGTATTCGTGGGTTGCTGGTGCGGATGTGAACAATCCCAACGGGCAGTATGGTTGGGCGGTCAGTGGTTCGTTCACCAACACCATTGGCGTTGACAATTTGTTTGCCACCACCAACGGCGCGGGCGGAGTGTATCTTTTCTACACGACGGGTGCCGGGGGCACGGCTGGCAACTCTATCATCCGGGTGACGGATGCGAATGGTTGGAATCAAAACATCAACATCACCTCCAGCAACGCCATCTACAAGGCAAGCAGCACTGCTTCCCTCAAGGGCTTGACGTTTGTGCCCAGGCAGAGTGCCGCTACCGCCTGGCTCATCCCGCCGCCCATCCTCACGGCGCAGACTTTCGCCGCGACCAACAGTTCGTTCACGGTCACGAACACCCCGGACGATCCGCTCTGGCGCGCTTCCATTACTGGCGTCATGGTGAATGGCTCCCTCCTGTCGGCGGCTGCCTACACTACGAACCAATCGGGCAAGATTGTGTTTGACCCGGCTCAAGACCCGCTACTGCAAATTCCCGGCGTGAAAACCATCGTGTTCAGCGCGGCAGGTTATAGCACTAATACCATCGCCCAGACTATTTCCGGTGCGGCGGCGAAACTGGCCGTCAAGACGCAACCCAAAGCCCCGGCTGCCGATGGTGGCCCACTGGCCACCCAGCCTGTGGTGGCGGTGCAGGACGCATTCGGTAACGCCGTGGCGAGCACCGCCAACATCGTGGCTGCGGTTGGTGGCAGTGGCACATGGACGCTGGGTGGCACCACCACGAAGGCCGCTGTTTCCGGCACGGCCACTTTCAGCAACTTGAACGCCTTCAGTCCTGGTGCCGTTGCAGGTGCCACGATCTCCTTTACCTCAAGTGGATTGACCGGGGTGACCAGTGCATCGTTTAACATTCCTGCGCCTGTTATGGCAAATTTGGGGGGCGTCTGGCTGACCGGAGGCAAATTCAAGGTATCCTTCACCAATGCCCCCGGGTTGAGTTTCTCGGTGCTGGCAACGAACGATCTCACTGCACCACGGGCAATTTGGCCGGTCGTGGGCCAAGTTGTTGAAAGCCCTGCCGGTTCTGGAAATTATCAATACACCAACTCGGTGCCGACCAATGCGCAACAATACTTCATCATCCGGCAACCGTAAGTGCCGCCACTGGTGAACGGAAATTGAATGCACGACGGGCGGGTTTCATCACGAAACCCGCCCATTTTTTATCGTCAAAACCAGCCAAAAACTTAAGTGGAAGTATCGTAAAATCTACACATAGCGTTGCGAAAACACTGTGAATAACTCGGCTCTTTTCCGCTTTATTGAAGTCAATTCAAATCGGGCCGCGCTGGCCAGCGGTTGAAATCCTTGTCCATCCGCAATCGTTGGCGCGGTGCGGCCACCGAAGATTTTCGGGCAGATCGTGAGGTTGATTTCATCCACCAGACCGGCGCGGAACAGCGCATCGTTCAATTCGCCGCCGCCCTCGCACAAAAGCCGTTTTACGCCCCATTTCGTCCGCAGCCAGCGCAGTGCTAACCGGAAATTGACCTGCATTTCGCCAAAAACTTTCACCTCGTCCGCCAGCACGCGGAACTGCGCCAGTTTTTTTGCCGAAGCGCGCTGCGTCGTCAGCACGATGACCGGCGAAAATTTCTTTTTGAAAATTTCGGCCGCCGGGTCAATCGAGCCGCCGCCGCTGACGATGACGCGCAAATGATACTCCGCCAGTCCTTGCTTGAGCCGCTGCTTGCGAAATTTTTCACCGCCGCTTGCGAGGATGGTTTCTGAAACTTCGACGGTTCGGGCGCCGCACATCACCGCGTCCGCAGTCGCACGCAGGACGTAAAGATGTTCCAGATCCCGCGTGCTGCCAAAGGAGTGGACCGCGCGGTTGGCCGTCGCGATTTTTCCATCCGCCGTCATCGCCATGTTGACGAACACAAACGGCAGTTCTGATTTTATTTTTTTTAATTTTGAATTCACAAGATGAACATTGCATCACCGTAACTAAAAAAGCGGTAACGCTCTCGGATCGCTTCCGCGTAGGCTGACAAAACCAGGTCGCGGCCGCGAATTTTTTCGCCCGGGGCGGCGAACGCGCTGACCAGCATCAGCAGCGTGGACTCCGGCAGATGAAAATTCGTCAGCAGCGCGTCCACGATTTTGAATTCCGCCGGCGGGAAAATAAAGATATTGGTTTTGCCCTCATAAACATTGAGTTTTCCTGCGTTCTGCCGCGCCACGGTTTCCAGCGTCCGCACCGCCGTGGTGCCCACGGCAATGACGCGATGGCCGTTTTTTTTTGCTTCATTCACGACGGAAGCGGTTTCCTCGCCGATTTCAAAACGCTCCGCGTGCATCTTGTGATCAGCGACGTTTTCCGTTTTCACCGGCAGAAAAGTTCCCGCGCCGACGTGCAGCGTGACGAAGCAAATCTTCACGCCGCGCGTCTGGATTTTTTCCAGAATTTCCGGGGTGAAATGCAGGCCCGCGGTCGGCGCAGCGACGGAGCCGGCGGGTTTGGCAAACACCGTCTGGTAGCGCTCCTTGTCGGCGGGCAATTCACCGTGCCGCTCGATGTAAGGCGGCAGCGGCAGTTCGCCGAGTCGGTCGAGTTCTTGGAAAATATTTGCAGTCCAGGAAAATTGCAGCCGGCGGTGGCCTTCATCGTTTACGGCGGTGACGGTCGCAACAATTTTCGTCGGCACGCCGTTTTTTTCGTGCAATTGAATCTTCGTTCCGATTTTCGCGCGTTTGCCGGGGCGCATCATGGCCCACCACTCGTTCGGGGCATTTTCCTCGAGCAGCAGCATTTCAAATTGTCCGCCGGTTTTGAAATTTGCGCCGTGCAAGCGCGCCGGAATCACGCGCGAATTGTTCAAAACCAAAACGTCGCCGGGTTGGAAAAAATCCGGCAGTTCGTAAAACTGGCGATGCTCGACATTTCCATTTTTTCTTGATAAAACCAGCAAGCGCGAACCGTCGCGGCGCGCGGCGGGCTGCTGCGCAATGAGTTCGGGCGGCAGCTCGAAATGGAAATCGGCGGTTCGCATCGGCGCGAGCGTAGCGGAGCGGGACGGGGGCTGGCAATTCACCGTTCACGGTAATTGTGAATAACTTTTGAATAAATCCACGTTTTTAATGCAGATTTGGGTTGACAAGTGGTGGGGTAAAGTGGTTTATATTGGGGCGTTGTGGGTGATTTAGGTGGTTTTTGTAAAACGCATGAATAAACATGGCCGACGCGCCTCCATCGCAGACTTATTTCAACGCGTGCTATCGGCACGGGGTTGATGAGAAGCGGCGTGTCCAGATTCCGGCGAAGTGGCGGCCCGAAACCGACGGAACGGAGTTGACGGTGATTCTCTGGCCCAAGCATCAGGCGGGTGTCTGTCTGCGGGTGTTGCCGCCGAGCGAGATGGCCAAGATGAAAGCCAGCCTTGACGCGCTGCCGAACAGCGACGCAAACAAAGGCGTCCTGAAACGGTTTATCGGCAGCAAGTCGGTGCAGGTGACGCTCGACAAGGCCGGCCGGATTTGTCTGCCGGAAGAAATGGCCAGCGCGGCGGGCATCAAGGACGAGGCGTTGCTGGTCGGCGTGCTGGACCGCTTTGAGATTTGGAATCCGGCCCGTTACGAAAAAGTCGAGGCATCGGATGCGGTGCTGGCCACCAAGGCCTTTGAAATAATGGAGTGATTTATGAACTTTGGAAAATTGCTTGGCACGGGAAAAACATTTTTTGGCGGCAGCGACGCGGTGGCGTATCGCCTGAACAAGCGCGTCGCTCTGCCGCAGTTTAACGTGGGGAAAAATCCGTTCGCGCCGAAGCCGGCGGAACCCGCGCCCGTTGCCGCGCCGGAAGTGAAAAAAGTTTCGGCCCCGGTCGTGGCGGCCGCCGCCACCGCGCAAAAAGTTTCGGCCAAGCCCGCCGCCAGGCCGACGCGGGCCGGGTGGACGACCAAATTAAATCCGTTCCGCGCGCCGGCGCCGGTCGCGCCGTCGGCGCATCGCGCCGAGCAGCCCGAACTTTCGCTGGATGCGGTAAAAGTGATGCACAACGACCTGGCCGATGCGGACATCGAAATTGTCCCGGTCAAGGCGCACGCCGCCGCGCCGGTGGCGGCCCCGGTGTTGCCGCCCGCGCGCCAGGCGTGGGAGTATTTGGGCGAAAGCCTGATGAAATCCAGTTGAACATGCGCAGTGCCCGAATTCATTCACCAACCAGTGATGGCGGCGGAGGTGCTGGCCGCGTTGAACCCGCAGCCGAACGGACGTTACGCCGACGGGACGCTCGGTGGAGCTGGTCACGCGGCCCAATTGCTGGCCGCGAGTTCGCCGACTGGATGGTTGTCTGGGTGCGATCGCGATGGCGTCGCGGTTGAAGCCGCCAAAAAACGGTTGGCGGAAAAATTCGCCGGGCGGTTTGATTTGCGGCGCGGGAATTTTTCGGAACTGGCGGACTGGATTGCGGAAAAAAGCTGTGATGGCGTGATTTTAGACCTGGGCGTCAGTTCGCCGCAACTGGACACGGCGGAACGCGGATTCAGTTTCCAGCACGACGGCCCGCTCGACATGCGGATGGATGACCGGCAGTCGTTGACGGCGGCGGATTTGGTTAACGGCGAAAGCGTTGAGACGCTGGCGAAGATTTTTTGGGAATTTGGCGATGAACGCGAGTCGCGGCGGTTTGCCAGGGCGATGGCGCATGACCGCGCGCTGCGAAAGTTTACGACGACGCGGCAACTGGCGGAGCTGATTGAGCGTCTGGCACCAAGGCACGGAAAAAAAGCGCATCCGGCGGCGAAAGTTTTTCAGGCGCTGCGCATCGCCGTGAACGACGAAATCGGTTCACTAAAGCGCGGGCTGGCGGCGGCGGTGAAAATTTTGAAGCCGGGCGGACGGCTCGCGGTGATCACGTTTCACTCGCTCGAAGACCGCGTGGTGAAGGAATTTGGACGCGAACGGACGCGCGATTACACATTCATCGGCGAAGTGGACGTGCCGGAGTTGCGAACGCCGCGCGTGCCGGAATTGAAATGGGTTTCGCGCAAGGCGATTTTACCGGGCGAAACCGAGTTGCGCGAAAATCCGCGCGCCCGCAGCGCGCAGTTGCGGGTGCTGGAGAAAATTTGAGATGGCGAAGAATCGAAAAAAACAGGCGGCGGAGATCCGGTTTGGCCCGGTGTTGAAGGTCGTTTTGCTGTGTTCGCTGATCGGCGGCTCGGCGATTGGATACGTCTGGCAGAAAAACCAGATTGACCGGCTGGGCACGCAGATCCGGGAGCGGGAAAAAAGTCTCGCCAAAATGAAGCGCGACAATGAGAACCTCGGCAACCAGATCGGGATGCTGCGTTCGCCGGTGATGATTGACCGGCGCGCGAAGGAGTTGAATCTCGGCCTTGCGCCGGCGCAGCCGTTGCAGGTGGTGCGGGTCGTGGAAACGGCGTCCGCGCCGGACCAAAACAGTTCGCGCCAGTTGGCCCAGCGGCCGGTGGCCGGCCGGGCGCCATAACAAACAATTTTGGCCGCCGCTCGTGACGCCGTCGGGTGAGGAACCGATCGCCACGGGCGGCTGGCCTTTTTAGGATGAACAACAAACTGCAAATCCGTCGCGCGCTGCTGTTGCTGGGGTTTCTCGGCGCGGCTTTCGCCGGCCTGGGCTACCGGCTGGTGGATTTGCAAATCTTGCGCCACGACGAGTTGAGCGCCAAGGCGCAGCGCAACACGCAGCGCGAGTTCCGCCAGGCGCCCCGGCGCGGCGACATTCTCGATGCGAACGGGAACCTTCTCGCCACGAGCGTCCCAGTGAAGACGATTTGCGCCGATCCTTCGCTCATCGGCAGCCAGCCGGCGGCGGTCGCCCACGCCCTCGCGCCGCTGCTGCAACTGAACGAGGCCGCGCTCGCGCAGAAATTGACGCCGCGCAGCTACGTCACCACGAACAGCGATGACGAACTGGTCACCAACGAATTGCATTACGTCCGGCTCGCTAAAAATGTTCCCGAAGAAACCTGGCAGCGGATTGCCGCCGCGATGACAAATCTCACGTTTGACGTGAATGAAAAAAGTCTCGCGCGGACGAACCGTGAATTTTTCCTCAACCTGCGGCTGCATGCGGTTTATGCCGAGGCAGACCAGGTGCGGAAGTATCCGAACGGCTCGCTGGCCGGGCAGGTGATCGGTTTCCCGTCGGTCGAGGAGACCAGTGCCAACGGGCACTTCATTTCCAAGATTGTAGGGTGCGACGGCGTGGAAAAGGCGATGGAAAAACAGTTGAGCGGCGTCGCCGGCTGGCGCGTGACGGAAACGGACAAGGCGCAGCGTGAACTCGTGGCATGGCGCGATGAAGATGTCCATGCGCGTGACGGTCTGAACGTGGTGCTGACGATTGACTCGGCGGTGCAGCACATTGTCGAGACGGCGCTCGCGGACGCGTTGCAAAAGCATACGCCGAAAAGCATCACCGGCCTCGTCCTGCGTCCGCGCACGGGCGAAATTCTGGCGCTGGCCTCGCTGCCCAATTACGACCCAAACCAGCCGAACACCATCACGCCGGAAACGCGCAACCGCGTCATCACGGATGTCATGGAGCCGGGTTCGACCTTCAAGATCGTCGTCGTCTCCGGCGCGTTGAACAGCGGCGTGGTGACGCTGGACGACCAGTTTGACTGTGAACACGGGCATTTCGCGTTTGCGGGAAGGGTTTTGCACGACCACGATTCGCAGGGAATCTTGAAAACATGGGAGATCATCATGCACTCGTCCAACATCGGCGCGGCGAAAATCGGCATCAAGCTCGGCGCCCAAGGCCTGCACGATTACGCATGGGACTACGGTTTCGGCCAGTGTTCAGGCATTCTGCTGCCGGGCGAGGTGGGCGGCATTTTGTATCCCGTGAAAAATTGGAGCAAGGTTTCCATCGCGCAGATTCCGATGGGCCACGGCGTGGCGGTCACGCGGTTGCAGATGCTGCAGGCGATGGCGGCGATTGCGAACGACGGCTGGCTGATGCGGCCGATGATCGTGAGCCGCTTGCAAGATCGGAATGGCAGCCTGGTGCAGCGTTACGCGCCGCAACGCGTCCGCCAGGTCATCAGCAAGGCCACGAGCGAACAGATGGTAACCGCGTTGAAAAAGGTCGTGACCAAGGAAGGCACCGCGCCGGAAGCCGCGCTGAAAAATTATGTGGTCGCCGGCAAAACCGGCACAGCGCAGAAAGCCGAACACGGTGTTTATGTTTCGGGAAAATATGTCTCGTCGTTCATCGGCTTTTTCCCGGCGGACAATCCGGAGCTGTGCATTTCGGTCGTGATGGACGAGCCGAAGGAAGGTTATTACGGCGGCAAGGTCTGCGGTCCGGTGTTCCGCGAGATTGCGGAACGCTGCGCGAGTTACTTGAACATTCCACCGGACCAGAATTTGCCGACGAACGCGCCGCCGTTCGTCGCTCAAACCAATTCCCAAAAGGCCCAAACGCCATGAACGAATCCCGTCCGCAACTGTTTGGCATGTTGGCCGGCCTGTTTCTCGCCGCCGGCCTCGTGTTTTCCTCGATGCTCGGCACGACCGCGTGGGTGAAGATAAAAAATTCGCAGTTCATCACCGTCAAAGGTTCCGCGCGCAAAAGCATCGAATCCGATCTCGCCGTGTGGCGCGGCAGTTTTGTGGTTGAGTCGGAAACATTGCTGGACGCGCAGCATAAAATTAAGGCGGATCGCTCGCTCGTTGAAAAATTTCTTGGTGGTGCAGGGGTGACCAATTTTTCGTTCGCTTCCATCGGCATCGAGGAGATTCGCGCGATGCAAAAAAACGCCGAGGGCTGGACGCAGCAACGAACCAGCGGCTACCGCTTGAGCCAGACCGTGCGGGTGGAATCGGCAGACGTGGACCGCATCGAACATCTGGACTCGACGCCGTTGGTGGAGCAGGGCGTGCTGTTCACCACCGATGCGCCGCAGTTCATTTACACCAGCGTCGGCGAGGCGAAAATCGAGATGCTTGCCGAAGCCGCCAAGGACGCCCGCGCCCGCGCCGAGCAAATTGCCACGCAAGGCGGACGTGCCATTTCGCAACTGCACGACGCCGACCAGGGCATTTTTCAAATCACGCCGCAGCATAGCACCGACACCAGCGGCGAGGGCTTGAACGACACGACGTCGCGCCAGAAAACCATCACGGCGGTGGTGACCGCGACCTTTTTGCTGAAATAATTTTGTGGAAGAACGTTCTTTGAAATTTGTGGCTGAAGCCTGCGGGGCCGAAATCAAATCCGGCGCGGGTGAATCGAAAGTAAAAAATGCCGGCACCGATTCGCGGTCGGCGAAGGCGGGCAATTTGTTCTTCGCCATCAAGGGCGAAAAGTTTGACGGGCATGATTTTTTGAATGATGTCGCCGCCAAGGAGGCGGGCGCGGTGGTCATCGAAAGAAAAAAAATTCCGGCGAAACTGCCGGCCTGCGCGGTGCTGGTGGTGGACGACGCGCGCCTCGCGTTCGGAAAACTGGCCGCAGTTTACCGGAAAGATTTTTCATTGCCGGTGATCGCGGTCGGCGGCTCGAACGGCAAGACGACGACGAAGGAATTGCTTGCGTCCGTGTTGCGCCAGAAATTTTCGACGCTGTGGAGCGAGGCCAGTTTTAACAATGACATCGGCGTGCCAGCGACGTTGCTGCGCCTGGACAAAACGCATCAGGCTGCGGTGCTGGAAATCGGGACCAATCATCCGGGTGAACTTGCGCCGCTCGTGCGAATGATCCAGCCGCAGTTCGGCATCATCACGAGCATCGGCCGCGAGCATCTGGAATTTTTTGGCGACGTGGCGGGCGTGGCGCAGGAAGAAGGCTGGCTGGCGGGACTGCTGCCGGCGGACGGAAAATTGTTTTTGAATGGCGACAGCGAGTGGACGGAAAAAATCGCGGCGCGAACAATGGCGCAAGTTGTCCGCGTCGGTTTCGGTGAAAAAAATGACTGGCGCGCGACCAAAGTCCGGTTGGACAAAAACGGGGTGACGTTTCAAGTCACGGCCCCGAAGACGGAATTTTGCGGCGAATACCGGATCAATTTGATCGGACGGCATCAAGTGTCGAATGCGCTTTTTGCGATCGGGTCTGGAGAGGAACTCGGACTGGGCCGCGCTGAAATTCAGCGCGGCCTGGCCGACTGCCAGCCGCCAAAAATGCGGATGCAGTTCTGGGAAGCCAACGGCGTGCGCGTGCTGGACGACTGCTACAACGCCAACGCGGACTCGATGATCGCGGCATTGGAAACACTGTGCGATCTGCCGCTGCAAGGCCGGCGCGTGGCGGTGCTCGGCGACATGGCGGAGCTCGGCGCGCAGAGCGAGGCGGCACACCTGGAAGTCGGACGGCACGCCGCGAAATTAAAAATCGGCCAGCTCTTCACGGTCGGCAAAAGTTCGGCGGTGACGGCGAAGGCGGCGCGCGATGCCGGCCTGACCCGGGTGATCGAATTTCCGGACGTGGAGGCGGCGGTCCGCGCGGTGAAGAATTTTTTGAAGACGGGCGACGTGGTTTTGCTGAAGGCTTCGCGTTCGTCGCGGTTGGAACGGATCGCGGAAACCTTGAAAGCGGAGAAAAATTGAGATGCTCGATTACCTGAGCCAATACATTTTGGACTGGGCGCACGGCACCGAATGGGGTTCGCGGCTGTCGTTTTTGCGCCTGTTCCATTACATCACGGTGCGGTGTGCGGGCGCGGCGATCACCTCGCTGCTGTTGAGCTGGTGGCTGGGGCCGAAAGTCATCCGCTGGCTGAAGGAACTGAAATTCGGCCAGGAATACGCGGACAAGGCCGAGGAAGCCGGGTTGTCGAGTTTGCGCGTGAACAAAAAAGGCACGCCGACGATGGGCGGAATCCTGATCGTCCTCGCGCTGGTGCTCTCGACGATGCTGTGGGCGCAATGGAACGCGCAGGTGGAACTGACGATGCTCTCGGTCCTGGTTCTGGCCGGGCTGGGATTTTACGACGACTATGCAAAAATTTTGAAACAGAGTGGCGGGGGCACGCCGCCGCGCGTGAAGTTGATCACCCAGTTTGCACTGGCGGCGTTCGTGGGAATTTACTTGTTGAATCTGCCGGCGAAAAGCGAACTGCATTTGCTCGGCACCAAAAGCGTCTGGCATACCAATCTGGTTTCGAGCCTGATGCTGCCGTTTTACAAATACCCGTTGCACGTTGGCGCGGTGGCCGGCATCGTGGTCGTGGTGCTGGCGATTGTCGGCAGCTCGAACGCGGTGAACTTGACGGACGGACTGGACGGGCTGGCCATCGGCTGCACGCTGATCGTCGGATTTGTGTTTTTGGTTTTCACCTACCTGGCGGGCAATGTGAAATCGGCGGCGTATCTGGAGATTCCGTATGTGCCGGGCGCGGGCGAACTGACGGTTTTTTGCGCGGCGCTGCTGGGCGCGGGCCTGGGATTTTTATGGTTCAACTGCCACCCGGCGCAGGTGTTCATGGGGGACACGGGATCGCTCGCGCTGGGCGGCGCATTTGGCATGGTGGCGGTGCTGATTCATCAGCCGTTTGTGCTGGTCATCGCGGGCGGCGTGTTTGTGGCCGAGGCGCTGTCGGTGATTTTACAGCGGAGTTGGTTCAAGTTCACGCGCCTCCGGACCGGCACGGGACAACGGATTTTTTTGATGTCGCCGCTGCACCATCATTTTGAAAAAAAAGGATGGCACGAGTCGCAGGTGGTGATGCGGTTTTTCATTTTGTGCGTGCTGTGCGCGGTGGTCGCGCTGGCGACGCTGAAATTGCGGTGAACGGACGACGATGAACGGCGAAAAAAACATGATCGGCTGGCGCTTTGCTGCTTGCACGGCGCGCGCGCGGTTGTTATCACTTTATTCGAGAACGGCAACGCGCGCGCCGGCCAGCGAGAGTGGTTCACAATTTCATCTTTCTGCCGGTTGTAATTCCCGCGACCGGTTCCGGCCCGTCTCCCAACAAACAAACAAACTGAATTTAACGCGTTGCGAAATTTTTCGAGGGAAAGTTCCGCCGCGCCAAACTCAAAACCAATAAAATCACCTCGAAACCTGGACGCATTTGCGCCAACAAACTTATGAATAATCCGAACCCGTTCGTCCCCAAAGGCTCGCTGCTCGAACAACAAAGCCAGCGCCGTTCCCGGCTCAAGCTCGCCGTGTTCTGCGTGCTCGCCGTGAGCGTCACCGGCCTCGTCGCCATGCTCATCCAGGGCTGCAAGCGCGAAACGCCAGAACCCGGAATCAACCAGCTCGTCATGGATACGAACCTGCCGGCGCTGAACCTGACCAACACGCCGGTCATGGACACAAATCCGCCGGGGCCGGTGGCGTCGGCGCAGAACAATCCAATTGCCACGCCCACGCCGGGGCCAACGCCGGCGGCGTTGCCCGCGCCCGTTGAGGCTGCGGGTTCAGAATACGTCGTCGTCGCCGGCGACTCGCTCGCCAAAATTGCCAAGGCGCATGGCGTGTCGCTCAAGGCGCTCGAAGCGGCAAATCCCGGCGTGAATCCGAACAAATTAAAAATCAAACAGAAGCTGGTCATCCCGGTGGCCACCAAATCCGCCGAGGTCGCGCCGACCGCGACGGCGGGTGCGATGGATGCGGGCGGCGAAGCTTATGCCGTCAAATCCGGTGACACGCTCGCGAAAATTGCCAAGAACCACGGCACCACCGTCAAGGCGATTCAGGCCGCGAACAATTTGAGCACGACCAAAATCAAGGTCGGTCAGAAATTAAAAATTCCGGCCAAGGCCGAAGCCGCCGCGCCGGCGGCGGAAACCACCGCCGCGCCCGCGTTGCCGCCGGTTTCCGCCCCGGTCACGCCCGCTCCCGTGCCGGCCAAGTAACCGCGTTGAGCGCGGCTGGCATTTTTGAAAAGTTGAAATGAAAGTCGCTGTCACAACCCTGGCGTTTTGCGTCGCCAGCCTCCTCGCGCTGGGGCTGGTGATGCTTTACAGCTCGAGCATGGTGATGGTGGACAAACACACTCATTCCGAAATCGGCGCGCACTATTTGATGATGCAGCTCATCTGGTGCGTGTTCGGCTTTGGCTTGTGTGTTTCGGCGGCATCCCTTGATTATCAATTATTCAAGCATCGGGAATTTGTCTGGCTTCTCTTTGCCTCCGCCCTGCTGCTCCTTTGTTTGGTATATCCATTTCCGCATCTGCCGCATTTGCCGGAGCGCTTCATCAAAAAAACCAATGGCGCGCACCGTTGGTTCATCTTGCCGGGAGGCACCCGTCTGCAACCTTCCGAGTTTGCCAAAATCGCGCTGATCATCGCGCTCGCCTGGTATGGCGACCGGTTTCAGCGCCGTATGCATACCTTTAAATGGGGAGTCATTTTTCCCGCTGCAATCATCGCGGTCATGCTGGGTCTGATTTTCGTTGAGCCGGATCGCGGGACCACGATTCTCCTCGCCGCTGTCAGCGGTTCCATTTTGTTGATCGCCGGGGTGCAATGGAAATTCATCGTGCCACCGGTGATTCTGGCTGTGGCTGGGCTGGTCGTTTCCATCTTGCACGACCCGATGCGCCTGAAACGCATTTTCAGTTGGTGGGATTTGGAGCAAAACAAGGACGGCGTCGGCTATCAGGCTTATCAAGCGATGATTGCGCTCGGCTCCGGCGGCTGGACCGGCCTGGGCCTGGGCAACGGACGTCAAAAACTCGGCTGGGTGCCCGAACATCACACCGATTTTATTTTTTCCATCATCGGCGAGGAACTCGGCTTGATGGCCACGCTGCTGGTCATCCTCGCGTTCGTCGTCATCGCCCTCTGTGGCATTTACATCGCACTGCACGCGCGCGACACGTTTGGCACCCTGCTCGCGACCGGCATCACGCTGCTCATCAGTTTGCAGGCCGCCATCAACATCGGGGTCGTCACCAGCGCGCTGCCAAATAAAGGACTGGCGCTGCCGTTCATCAGCTACGGCGGGTCGAGCATGGTGGTCATGCTGACGTGTGTCGGCATTTTGTTCAGCATCGCGCGTCAGGCCGTGTCCGCGAAAGCTGCCCCGTCGGACTTTGTTTCCGACGACAATCCTTTTGCCGCCAAGGCAGCATGAATTCAAATCCCCCAAAAAATCCCTACGTCGCCATCGCGTGTGGCGGCACGGGGGGCCATCTTTTTCCCGGCCTGGCCGTCGCCGAGCAGCTCAAGCAGCGCGGCTGCGACGTGGCGCTGCTCATCTCGCCGAAGGAAGTGGACCAGCAAGGTGTCAAATCCGCGCAAGGCATGGAAATCTTTACGCTGCCCGCCGTCGGCCTGCAAAACCGAAATTATTTTTCCTTTGCGCACAGCTTCGTGAAATCGCTTTTTGCCGCGCGGAAGATTTTCCGCCAGCGCCAGCCCTCCGCCGTCCTCGCGATGGGCGGTTTCACCAGCGCGCCGCCGATTTTTGTCGCGAAAGACATGGGCCTAAGAACTTTTCTGCACGAGTCGAACACCATTCCCGGCAAGGCCAACCGTTTTCTCGCGCGCTTTGTGGACGAGGCGTTCGTCGGCTTTCCCGAAGCCGCCGCGCGGCTCAAAGCCCGGAAAGTCACGCCCACCGGCACGCCCGTCCGTCCACAATTTTCACCTTTTTGCGGCAGCGACCGTGAGTCCGCCGCAAATAAATTGGGACTTGATCCACAGCGTCCGGTCATTCTCGTGGTCGGCGGCAGCCAGGGTGCGAGCGGTTTGAATGCGATGGTGCTTTCCGCGCTGCCCTTGCTGGCGCGGAAAAACTGGCAATGGCTGCACCTCACGGGTGCGAATGATTTTGAAAAAGTGAAGTCCGCCTACGCCGCGCTCGGCCTCACAGCCGTCGTCAAATCGTTTCTGGCCGAAATGGACTTGGCGCTTGGTGTCGCGACCGCTGCCGTCAGCCGGGCAGGGGCGTCGTCGCTGGCCGAAATGGCTGCGATGCGGCTGCCTTCGCTGCTGGTGCCGCTGCCGACGGCGGCGGACAACCACCAGTTTTTCAACGCGCGGATTTATGCGATGAGCGGCGCGACGCGGCTGTTGGAGCAAAAAGATTCCACGCCCGAAAAAATCGCCGCCATTTTGGTCGAACTCGTCGAGGACGATTCCGTCCGCGCCAGAATGAACGCCGCGCTCGAACTCTGGCACGCGCCGAAATCCGCCGAACAGATCGCCGCGAACATTTTGAAAATGGCCGTTGAAAAAAAACAAAGCGCCAACCCCCAAGCTCCAACATCCAGAGAAACTTCAAGCTCCAAGAATCAAGCCCTGTCGCGTGCCGGAGTTTTTGGAGCTTGGTTCTTGATGCTTCTCTGGTGCTCGGATGTTGGTGCTTGGTGTTTTTGTCATCCATGAATGCCACCCTGGAAAAACCAATGGCCATTGCTGACGAACTGGCCGGACGCGTTTCGTCCGCGACGGTCATCCGTCGCGACGAGCCGATGGCCAAGCACACGACGTTGCGCGTTGGCGGCCCGGCGGACGTGTATGTCGAACCGGCATTGGAAGCTGACTTGGCGGCGATCCTGAAATTTTGCAGCGAACGGGGCGTCAAATTTTTCATCCTTGGCCGCGGCTCGAATCTGCTCGTGCGCGACGGCGGTTTTCGTGGCGTGGTGATTTGCCTGGCGCAGCCGGAGTTTTCCAAAATTGAAATTGACGGCGCACGGCTGCGTTGCGGCGCAGGCGCGCGGTTGAAAAATGTCGCGGTCGAGGCGCGGCGCAGTGGTTTGAGCGGCTTGGAATTTCTCGAAGGCATTCCCGGCAGCATTGGCGGCGCGCTGCGGATGAACGCTGGCGCGATGGGCAGCGCGACGTTTGACGCCGTCGAGTCCGTGCGGCTGATGGATTTTGCCGGCAGCGTGCGCGAGCTTCCGCCGTCGGAGATGTCAATCGCCTATCGCGGCTGCGCGACGCTGAAAAATCACATTGCATTGGGCGTCGTGCTGCGCGGCAAACCGGATTCAGTGGAATCCATCGCGCAGCGGATGAGCGCGTTCAGCCAGAAACGCTGGAGTTCGCAGCCCGCCGCGCCGAGCGCCGGCTGCATGTTCAAAAATCCGCCAACGATTCCGGTGGGCAAGCTGATTGACGAACTCGGCCTGAAAGGCACACGCGTCGGCGGCGCAAGAATTTCGCAGGAACATGGAAATTTTCTGGTGAACGACGGCAACGCCACGGCGGCGGAGGTGTTGGAACTGATCGGAATTTTGCAGGCGAAGGCAAAGGCGGAACGCGGCATTGAGCTGCACACGGAAGTTGAAATCATTGGCGAGCAGGATTGACTTCCAAAATGGTTGCGTTATGGTTGCGGCATGATCACCATCACCATCAAAGGCCTGTCGAAGGAAGCGCATCAGGCTTTGAAAAAGCGGGCGGTAACGCATGGCCGCAGCCTGAACATGGAAGCCATCGCGGTGCTGGAATCCAGCGTCCGCAGCCAGCCGGTTGATTCCAGCGCGGTCATCCAGCGGGCGCGGGAATTTCGCAATTCGTTGAAGTTTCGCGTGACGCCGGCGGAAGTAAAGCGGTTCAAGGAAGAAGGCCGCGCGTGATTGTCGTGGACAACAGCGTGCTGGTCTATTTCTGGCTGCCTGGCAGTTTTGCGGAACTGGCGGAGGCGGCCAAAGAGCAGGACGGTGTTTGGGCCGCCCCGGTTTTGTGGCGGGCGGAATTTAGGAACGTGCTGGCGGGTTATTTGCGGAAAAAGCTCCTGACCGAGACTGAGGCCAACACCGCCTATTTGAATGCGCAGAAAGATTTGGGCACGCAGGAATTCACCGTGCCAACGGAGCGCATCCTCAAGCTGGTGCTGGCTTCCGACTGCACGGCCTACGACTGCGAGTATGTCGCACTGGCGCTGGATTTGGATGTGCCGCTGGTAACGGCGGACAAACAGATTTTGCGCGCGTTTCCGAAAACCGCCGTGTCGCTGGAAAAATTTGCAAAGAAGAAATGAATCACAAGTTAAACATCACCGTCATGCTGGGCGGGCCGAGTGCCGAGCGCGAAGTTTCGCTGCGCACCGGCGCGGCGGTGGCGAAGGCGCTGCGTTCGCTCGGCCACGAGGTTTCCGAACTTGATCCGAAGACGCCGGACTGGATTTTGCCGCCGAAGACGGACGTGGTTTTTCTGGCGCTGCATGGAACCTATGGCGAGGACGGCACGGTGCAGAATCAATTGGATTTTCTCGGCGTGCCTTACACGGGCTGCGACGCGGAGGCGAGCCGCATCGCGTTCGACAAGGTGCTGACAAAGCAGCGCTGCCTCAAAGCGGGCGTGCCGACGGCAAAATTTTTGACGGTGAGTTCAGCGGCGGCGGTGCTGCCAAAAGATTTTTCGCCGCCGCTGGTGGTCAAGCCGTCGCGGCAGGGTTCAAGCGTCGGACTGCAATTTGTCGAGCGCGTCGAGGACTGGTCAAACGCGTTGGCTGAAGCGCTGAAATTTGATTCGGAAGTTCTGGTCGAGGAAAAAATTGTCGGACGCGAGACGACGGTTGGCATTCTTGGCGAAAAAGTTTTGCCCGTGATCGAGGTGCGGCCCAAGGCCGGCAGTTACGATTACCAGAACAAATACACGGCGGGCGCGACAGAGTATTTTTGCCCGGCGGATTTTGACGCGGCGACGACGAGGCGGATTCAGGACGCGGCGATTGGCGCGTTCAAGGCGATTGGCGGGCGCGATTATTCCCGCGTGGATGTGATGGTTCGCGCGGACGGCTCGCCGGTGGTGCTGGAAGTGAACACGCTGCCGGGCATGACCGAAACCAGCCTGCTGCCCAAGGCGGCGGCGGCGGCGGGAATGAATTACGCCGAGCTGTGCCAGCGCATGATTGACCTGGCGCTGGAACGCAAAACGGCGGCGGAATTGAAAGCCGAGCAGGAACTGGCCGGCTCCACCGTGATAATGACGATGATCAATGTGGTTTAAACGCGAACAAATCAAGAACCGCCGCCTGCACCGCAACCATGTGCTGGACGTGAAGCTGCGCTCGGATCAGGTGCGCGCGAACCGCGTGCGGCTGGGGACGATTTCGTTCCTCGTCGTGGCCGGGACTTTTTTCGGTTTGTATCTCATCTGGCGCGTCGGGGAGGCGACGCTCAACGCGTTTGTTTATGACAACGCTGATTTTGCGATTCAGCAGATTGACGTGGCGACGGACGGGAAAATTGCGCCGGAGCAATTGCGCCGCTGGACGGGCGTGAAGCCGGGCGCGAATCTCATCGCGCTCGATCTCGCGGCGGTGAAGCGCAACCTCGAACTCGTCTCGGTGATTGACTCGGTTTCCGTCGAGCGCGTGCTGCCGCGCACGCTGAAAGTCCGCGTGACGGAGCGCGACCCGATTGCGCAGGTCAACGTGCCGCGCGCCGACGCGACGGGCGGAATTTCCGTTTCCGTTTTTCAGCTCGATGCCGACGGCGTGGTGATGACGCCGCTGGATCCGCGCGTTTGCACGGTGCCGCTGGCGCAGATGAATCCGCAACTGCCGGTGATCGCGGGCCTGAATTATTTTCAGTTGCAGGCGGGCCGGCGCATCGAGCTGCCGCAGGTGCAGGCGGCGTTGCAGCTGGTTGCGGCGTTTGACAAATCGCCGATGGCCGGGCTGGTGGATTTGCAGCGCGTGGATGTTTCCGCGCCGGGCGTGATCATGGCGACGACGGGGCAGGGCAGTGAAATCACGTTCAGCCTCGATAACTTTGACCAGCAGTTGTCGCGCTGGCAGCAGATTCACAATCTCGGATTGCAGCAGCAAAAATCCATCGCGTCGGTGGATCTGGCGGTGGCGAACAACGTGCCGGTGCGCTGGACGACGGCCAGCCTTGCGCCGGGCGTGACGCCGAAGACGGTGAAACCCTTGAAACCCCGGAGGAGAAATGTTTGACGATTCCAACATCATTGCCGGCCTTGAAATCGGCACTTCAAAAATCTGCGTCGTGGTCGGCGAACAGAGCGCCGACGGCGCGCTGAACATCATCGGCCTTGGGCAGTCGCGCTCGCGCGGCGTGCGCAAGGGCGAGATCATCAATCCCGAACAGGTCGAGGAGGATTTGCGCGCGGCGATGTTCGAGGCCGAACAGATGGCCGACGTGGAAATCCGCAGCGTTTATCTCGGTGTGAGCGGCGGCCATGTCCGCGGCTTCAATAATCGCGGCGTGCATCCCGTGGTTTCCGCCGACCGCGAAATTTCGCAGGACGATGTCGAGGACGTGCTCAAAAATGCGAAGGCGATCAATTTGCCCGCCGAGAACACCGTCATCCACGCCGTGCGGCAGCATTTTTTTGTGGACGGCCAGGATGGAGTGACGAATCCCGTCGGGATGCTGGGCGCGCGGTTGGAGGTGGACATGCACGTCATCCACGGCCACGCCAACCGCCTGCAAAATGTCGTCCGCCTCGTCCGCGCCACGTCGCTGGAAGTGGACGACGTGGTGTTCAACGGCATCGCCACCTCGCTCGCGCTGCTCTCGAACGAGCAGAAGGAACTTGGCGCGCTGGTCATTGACATCGGCGGCGGCACCACGGAATTCGTGGTTTATTCCGACGGCGTCATCCGGCATTCCGGCGTGCTGGCGGTCGGCGGCGACCACGTTTCCAACGACCTCGCCTACGGCCTGAAAGTCCCGTTGAGCCGCGCGGAAAAACTAAAAATCGAATACGGTGCCGCGCTCGTCAACGACGCGGTGAAAGGCCAGACCATCAGCATCACCAATGAACTCGGCCTCGAACTCAAGCGCCTCAACCATGAGCATCTCCAGAAAATCATCTCGCTGCGGCTTGAGGAAATCTTCCAGCTCATCGCGCAGGACCTCGAACGCGCCGGCCTCGCCGATTATCTGCGCGCCGGGATTTTTCTCTGCGGCGGCGGCTCGCGCGTGCCGGGCATTGTGACGCTCGCGGAAAACGTTTTTCAGATGAACGTCGCGCCCGGCCACGCCACCGCCATCAGCGGCCTGACCGCCGCGCTCGACCAGCCGGAATTCGCCGCCGCCATCGGCCTGGTGAAATACGGCTCGCTCAAAAACCACCGCCGACGCGCCCAGCGCCCTTTCTACAAAGGGTTGATTGGCCGTTTGCTCCAACGATCCTGAAAACCTGGTTATGCAAACTCCTGAACAAAATTCGATTTTGGAAGCGCCGGATGTTTCCGGCCAGCCGGTCGTGAGAATTTTTGGCGTCGGCGGCGCGGGCATTGCCATGCTCGGCGCGCTCGCCACGCCGGAATTTTCCGCCGCGCAGTTCGCCGCCATCAACACCGACGCCGGCGCGTTCGCCGCGTCGCCGGCCACGGTGAAAATTCATCTCGAAAACAAATTGCTGCGCGGACTCGGTTCCGGCGGCGATCCCGAACGGAGCCGCGCGCTGGCCGAGGAGCAATTTTCCACGCTCAAGTCCGCCTGCGAAGGCGCGAATGTTATTTTCATTCTTGCCGGGCTTGGCGGCGGCGCGGGCAGCGGCATCAGCCCGGTGCTGGCCAAGGCCGCGCGCGAGGCCGGCGCGCTCGTGCTGGCGTTTGTCACGCTGCCGTTCGAGTGCGAAGGCAACCGCCGCGAGGCGCAGGCGCAGTCAAGTCTGGAACACTTGAAATCCGCCGCCGACGGCGTCATCTGCCTGCCGAGCCAGAAGGTGTTCAAGCTCATTGACGAAAATTCCACCCTGCTCGAAACCTTCCGTGTCACCGGCGGATTTCTCATCGAAGGCGTGCGCGGCGTGTGGCACCTGCTCACGCGGCCCGGCTTGATCCAAGTTCACTTTGCCGATTTGTGCGCGCTGCTCCGCGACCGTCATGCCGAGAACGCCTTTGCGTTTGTCGAGGCCACCGGCGCGGGCCGGGCGCGCGAAGTTGTGGAAAACATTCTCGCGCATCCGCTGCTGGACGAAGGCCGCGCGCTGGCGGAATCCGACGCCGTGCTGGTGAGCCTGACGGCCGGGAACGATTTGAGCATGGCCGAGATCAACCGCGTGATTGACCAGGTGAAACGCCAGTGCAGCCACGCGCAGATCATCATGGGCGCGGCGCTGGACGCGGAAATGAAGGACCGGCTCTGCGTCACCGTCATCGCCGCGCGACAGAACGCGGCACCGACGAGCGTGACCGCGCGCACCGAAACCCACACGGCGGGCGCGGCGGGCAGCGGCGCACGCGAAGTCGTGATGGCCCGCACCCCGCCGAAGCGGAAGGGCAATGCCAAGCCGGTCCAGACGCAACTGCCGCTGACGATTGTTTCCAAGGGCCGGTTTGACAAAAGCGAGCCGACCAAGCACAACGGCGAAGATCTGGACGTGCCCACCTTCCTGCGCCGCGGCGTGCCGCTGAATTGATTTTCAACCACAGATGGACACGGATGGACACGGATTCCTTCTCCGCCTCGACCGGGGAGAAGGTGGCGAAGCCGGATGAGGTGTCGAACAATTTTAAACCAGCAATGCTTTGACACGAATTTCACGAATTGACACGAATTGAAAACCGGCGTCTCGCTTCAACCTGGCTGATAGCCGATAGACCTTTCCCTCGTTTTAGCATGGACTATGAGCCATGCCGAAACTTGATCCCGTTCTCGCCGCGCT
>ODAK010000811.1_pt1 | contig 35551 bp, 26 predicted proteins | sample 1539591 | NCBI WGS metagenome assembly ODAK01 (sample SAMEA3539303, study PRJEB22396) | soil metagenome | biome: tundra; feature: field; material: soil | place: USA | collected 2010-05 | depth 0.15 m | reverse complement strand
GTAGCCTCGACAGGAATCGAACCTGTATCTGGAGCTTCGGAAACTCTTATACTATCCATTGTACGACGAGGCCGGAGAAATAAAGTCCGCAAATCTACAATAATTTTTTTCGGATAATTGTTGGACAGAGAATCTTCAATTATTGTTTTTGAGCCAATTTTATTTGATCAATCCATGGGCATTGGTGCTGAAAATTTTTACAGCAATTGCCAGTAAAATCACGCCAAAAAATTTCCTGATTACTATTAACCCATTTGGGCCCAATGCTTTTTCTATCCATTTAAGTGATTTCAATACTACAAATATTACTACGCAGTTTATCAATATGGCTATTAATATATTGGTATCATAATAATTTGCTTTCAAAGACATAATAGTGGTGAGGGTGCCCGATCCGGCTATTAAAGGAAACGCAATTGGAACGACACTGCCACTCTTTGGATTATTATCTTGTTTAAAAAAGTCAAGGCCCAATATCATTTCCATGCCAATAAAAAAAATTACAATGCTGCCTGCAACAGCAAAAGATGGTATATCAAGCCCAAGGAGCTTTAATAAAGGTTGCCCCACAAACAAAAATAATATCATGAATGCTCCTGATGCTATTGTAGCCTGCGAAGAACGTATAACACCGCCCATCTTTTCTTTCAAAGAAATTAAAATGGGAATAGCGCCTAGCATATCTATTACCGCAAACAAGGTAAAAGTCACCGTTATGATCTCTTTGGCGTTTATATTGGCAAAATCAGCCATTCATTTTTTTGCAAATGTACTCCAGATAAAAACAAGTAAAAGATTCAGATACTTTACATAATTATAAAGATACCTGCACACCGGCATTCATATTAAACCCCTTAGTGGTAAATCCTCTTGTTACAAAATATTTTTGATTAGTAATATTTTGAAAATCTGCGAAGAAGCTCGCATTTTTATTAAGAGTATACCTGCTGAAAAAATCCAGTATATAATAACTGCTCAACACATAAGGTGCTGCCTGGTATTGAGGCTCAAATGCTTTGCTTACTGATTTGAAATGAGTAGATAAATAAATACTTTTATTCAATTGGTAATTCAAAGAAAGATTCAGAATATTTTTTGGTCTTTTGTATAAATTAAAATAGGAAGTGTCTTTACCTGGCATTTCCTGTGTGGTTACTTTCCCATTTACAAAAGTATAATTAGCAGATACTGAAAAACTTTTGGAGATTTTTACAATCGCTTCTGTTTCCACACCATAATCATTTTGTTTATCACCATTTATGTAATAACTGGCATAGGAAACAGGGTCAGTATAAAACAGGATTACATCCTTTCCGTTTCTTATAAAGCCGGTAGCCCTTGCATTGAATTTATCTGAATAGTATTGAATACCCGTTTCATAACTGGCAGTTTGCTCTGGTTTTAAATTTTTATTACCATATTCGGAATACAATTGATACAACGACGGCACCCTGTAACCCGAAGCAACATTTGCATAAATTTTATAATGTTCATGAATTAAAAAAAACGGATTAAAAGTATAGGTGAAATTATTTCCATAAATATTGTGATGGTTCCACCGGCCCCCGAGGTCAAGGTTAAATCCATGTTTTGATTTAAAGAAAACGGAGGCATAACCGCTTAGCTGGTTCGTTTTGGCACTATCAGGAGATATAGGTGGAACAGGATAGCCATAATCGGGATAGTAAATATATGCCTGGCGGGTTTTGTTTTGCCGGTAATCCATTCCTGCAAGGAATTCAATATTTTTACGCAGGTTGAGGCTGGTATATAATTCAGTAAAGCCCGAAGTTCCGTTATAAGTCCCCTTTTGATAAGTGGTAGTACCGGGAAAGGGTACGGTATCATCCAAAAAATTCCTGTTGAAAATATTGTCATTGTATTGCAACCTGATAAAGCCATTTTGTACTTTGTAATCAACTGTAGCACCAGCAATAGTATTATCATTATGGTAAGTGTAATTCTTATCATCGGTAAATGCGCCTGCATCTAAATCAGCATGGTTGTTATTAAATTTCCCAAAAAGCCGCACATCAATTTTTTTAACTGGCTTAATGGCATAATTCAATTGAAATACATCCTGTTTAAAACCATCTTTATCAAAACCGGCTTTCCCTGTGGAATCGTAGGCTGAAGAAAAACCCTTACTATACACTTTATTATAGGAAATAAAATAGGTCTGCCCTTTGCCGCTATTACCACTGATTGATATACCTCCCTGCCAGGTATCATAACTTCCTGCGGAAAGGTCTAGATGCAGGTTAAAAGGTTTTTTCTCCCCTTTTTTGCTTATGATATTTATAACCCCCGCAACAGCATCAGAACCGTATAATGTAGATTGGGCTCCTTTTAATATTTCTATTCTTTCAATATTATCGAGCGCAAAATTATTCAGATCAAATTCATTAGTAATTCCAGATGGATCGTATAGAGGAATCCCATCCAGTAAAATCAATGTGTTCGCTGATGAAGCCCCTTCCATATACACTGTTTGATTAGTTCCCAAATTATTGTCAGCACCATTGATCATTAATCCCGGCTGATCATTCAGCACTTCGCCTAAAGATTTGCCGTAACTCTTTTGTAACTGGTCCTGTGTGATGATGTCCACTACTTTCCCGGTTTCACTTTGTTTTTGAGGAAATTTGTTAGCCGTTACAATTACTTCATCTAATGTTTTTACAGTGTCCTTTTGTGCCTGTGCATAGCCGCTGAAAATAACAGCAGCCGCAATAAAAATTCCTTTTTTCATAAATAGAAATTTTTTTTGTGACTGCTTTCGAAATAAAAAAAGAAAGAAATATAAATGCTTTGCAGCTTTTACACTCCATGCCTTTCACCCGAAAGCCGTGAATGATCATTTGCGTAACAGGCAGGTCTTCTGGCTTAAGGATCTTACATGCCTTCCCGTCTTGCCCAAGGCGAGACAGTGGCGAGAGATATAAGATTTTCTTTTTCCAATTGCTGGATTAAGAAACTTATTACAGCTACGGGGATAGCGCCGGAATCTAACCGGACTTCCCTTTTAACCCCGATCTGAAACCGGGGACCAATTACGAGGGCAAATGTAACTGCAATAATTTTGGATTTCAAAAACAAATTTTGAAGAGGCTCATGAACCAGGAAGGTTTATTTTGAACAGCGCAGTTATAAGAACCTTGAAAAAAAACCTTCTTGGTTTTTACTACCGAAGGACAAAAGCCATTTTTTCAAGAACGGCCAAACTTAAAAATAATCCCTGCATAAAAATTTCTTCCCGGCGCAGCATTATAATAACGCCCCGCTGCTGCATTTATATCATTTCCCAGGCTGTATTTGGTATTAAAAATGTTATCAGCTCCTGCAAATATTTCCCCTTTTATTTTTCTATGAAAAATATTTTTGTATCCCAACCTTGCCCCCAGTAAACTGTAAGAAGAAGCATAACTGGTATTCGCATCGTTCAGCGCAATTTTGTCTGTATAGTTATACGTAATATTCAAATAGCCACCACCTTTAGTTGAGGCATCAAAACCGGCAACAATAACCTGAGGTGCTGCCCCGGGCATTTCATTTTTTGAATAGTCTGCTGTTAGTTGTTTGAAACTGTCATAATGGAAATCGTGCCACGCATGACTGATCCATATTTTGGCCATACTAATAAATTGATACGGTTTATCAACAAGCTGGTAGGAAACATAGGTCTCTATGCCTTTTTGTTTGGTGGACCCTGCATTTACATAATAATATACGCCATTGGTATCAATGCGCTGAACAATCGTATTTTTTAAATCGAAGTAAAATACGTTCATATCGAAATACAATTTGTTATGCAGCAGGGTACCTCTTGTTCCCACTTCATAATCCATTCCATCTTCCGGTTGGAGGTTGGTTCCGAGTACCCCATCAGAGCGGAGCAATTCTGCTGAGGTTGGCGTTGAGAAACCTCTTGCAATACTTCCATACACAGATACAGTTTTATTTATCTTTTTCAAAACTGCCAGGTGAGGTGGTAGTTTATTTTTAAATACTCTTGTTTGTGTGGTGGATGGCATAGCAGAAAGATTAATAAACTCAAGCGATGATTTATTCAAACTGGCCCCTGCAGTTATAATCCAACCTTTTGGAAGTTCCAGATCCATTTGAGCAAAGACCATGTATTGCCATAAATTAATATTATCATCAGATTGCAATGAATCGGCAATACCTAGTTTGTTACCATAATCCCTGGTATTGAAAAAACCTTGCTGGGCTTCTGCGCCAAAATTTAATTGCAACCTGGTTTGTCCCATTTGTTTTTTATATTGAAATACACTCCTGCCTCCTAAATGGGGTTCTTTCCTGAACTCATACACGCGAATACCGGGGTTAGTAAAATCTGTGTAAGAACCGTAAAGCGAAGTGGTATTTTGCCAATTATCATTAAAGTGGTATTCATTACTGAAGCCTGTAAGAAAGATTTTTTGATAAACAGCAGCTTTATTTTGAACAGCGCCGGCCTGGGAACCCGATCCCGGCCTCGCCTGCTTTGGGTTAGCATTATATTGCGCTAATGTTAGTCCGCCTGGAGTCTGGTAATAAAGATCGCTGTACGACATGTAAGCATGTAAGGTTTGCTTGTTACTCGCCTTCAATACGCTTTCCCAGGTAGCAATGTCTCTGCGCATTTTTTCCTGCACCCTATATCCATCACTGGATTGGTGGGTGTAGTTGAAACTATTTTCATGATCAGCATCTCCTGTTTTTACATTAGCATTGATATTTTGGGTATTAAAACTTCCCAAAGAGTAAGCCAGGGAAATGCCATTTTCCCAATTCACGGGGAAGGTATGTATAAGCATAGCTCCTCCTATTCCGGCGCCATATAAGCTGCTGGCAGGCCCTTTAATGATTTCTATAGAATTGAAATTATAAAAACTGAGTTGATTCAGGTAGGTGTTGCCGCTAGGGTCTGTTAGAGGAATATCATTTAAATAAATTTTTACATCTCTTACTCCAAATGGAGATCGTAAAGAACTACCCCGGATATTAAGCCGGTAACTGCCGGGAGACCTTTCTTCCATGCTTACGCCGGGCGTAATGTTTATGGCAGGTAAGATACTCATGTTGTTAAACTGGTTCAATTGTGCTTGCCCTGTAATGGCTACCGGCGCAGCCACATCAATCAGGCTCCTGTTTTGCTCATAGGCTTTTACTACAACTTCGGTAAGACTTTTTATAGTATCAGTTGGGTTAATTTGTGATGAAGAAGTATGGGGGAAACAAAAAAATAAGATAAGGCCGGCAAGAACTTTTTTCATGAACATACACCATAATAGGCATCCTAAAGATAGGATCTTTTTTTACTTTCTTTTTTATTGGAATACGATTCATATTTTCTTGGGTAATATTCTTTCATAGATTTTATTGGTCTCAGCAATGTACATGAGTTTATACTCAATTTTTTTAAAATATGAATCGATTAAAGTATAAATAATCAGGTCCAATATCTAACCACAAATATTTTCTATCTTCCCGAAATGAAACCAGCAAGGGAGCTCAGGCTTTTTGACTTAACCATCATTATGGTGAGTTTTGTAATTGGTATGGGCATTTTCAGGACACCGGTAAATGTTGCCAATGCAGTAAACAGCCCCTTTATTTTTTTTAGCGCATGGATAGCCGGGGGCCTTATAGCAATTTGCGGCGCCCTTACGTATGCCGAAATAGGCAGCCGGCTGCCGGTTACAGGAGGATATTATAAAGTCTTTTCATATGCCTATCATCCCTCAATTGCTTTTGCGGTAAACTGTATAATCCTGGTCTCAAATGCTGCATCGCTTGGAGCGGTTGCCTTAGTAGGTGCGGAATATATTACCGGAATTTTTATTCCAAATTCACAGAATACTTCGTGGTTGCTTGATCCTGCGCATGCCAGCCATATTCAAACCATTCAAACCGGGGTTGCCATTGCATCGATCTTAATTTTTTTCGGGGTTAATTTACTTGGATTAAAAATGAGTTCCCGAACTCAAAATGTATTAACCATAATTAAGGTATTGATGTTGATCCTATTAATCAGCCCGCTGTTTTTTGCCACTGGCAATTCAATACAGGCAGGATTATCCATTGCATCAAAAAGCCCGATTTTATTGGAGTATCTGAAAGCCTTTGGTGTCGGTTTGGTGGCAGTGAGTTTTACCTATGGGGGCTACCAGCAGACCATCAATTTTGGAGAAGAGGTCCGTAATCCTCAAAAAACAATTCCCCGTTCTATTTTCCTCGGCATCATTATTATTATAGTCCTGTACCTGTTAATTAATTACGCGTACGTAAAAGTTATCGGGTTTGACGAGTTAAAAAACAGTAAGAATATCGCGGCAATAATGGCCTCAAAAGTTTTTGGTATTAATGCAGAACGAATTTTATCAGGCCTGCTTTTTTTGAGTGTTTTAGGTTATGTAAATGTTTTGTTGCTTAGCAATCCTCGTGTAATGGCCGCAATGAGCGATGATAAAATTCTTCCCCCGGCATTTGGAAAGAGACATATAACAACCGGAGCGCTCACCACTTCATTAAGTGTATTTGCAGGAATGTGCATACTAATAATTTTTTGGGCAAAAACATTTGATACCATTTTAAGCTTCACTATTTTTCTCGATTGCTTCGGGATGGTTTTTTCTTCAGCCAGTATTTTTATCCTAAGAAAAAAAACGAAAAATCTTGATGACAGCGGAATTTACATGATGAAGCTATATCCCGTATTACCGCTTATTTTTATTGCTTCCTACACATTTGTAGGATTAAGCATAGCATTTGATTATAAAAATAATAATTATGCTGCGCTCATTGGGTTAGCAGTTTTAGGTGCCTTTATGATAATTTATTTCGTTGCGAAAGCTATTGGATTAAGAAAAGGAATTGAAAAATAATTCTTATGGATCTCTCATATATTTTGAATGAATTAGGTGAAAACCGGGAAGAATATTTTAATGCTGTAGCGCCACCGATTATACAGACCAGCAATTTTGCATTTAATAAAGTAAATGATTTAAGAAAGGCATTTGAGAATGAAGCATCTGCTTACCTCTATAGTCGTGGAAAAAACCCAACACTAGAAATATTAGCTCAAAAGCTTGCAGCACTTGATGGTGGAGAAGCTTGCCTCGTTTTTAACAGTGGTGCCGGAGCAATTTTTACAGCTGTGCTGGCGAATGTAAAATCCGGCGACCACATTATTTCAATTGAAAAACCCTATTCATGGGCGCAAAATTTATTTAATAAAATTCTTCCGCGATTTAATGTTACCACAACCTATGTGGATGGAAGAAAAACCGAAAATTTTGAGAAAGCTATCCGGCTCAATACTTCGATCATATACTTAGAAACCCCTAATAGCTGGACTTTCCATATTCAGAATCTAAAGGAAATTGCCAGGCTTGCCAAAGAAAAAAACCTGCCTGGCAGGCAGAAGAGTATTCTAACTATTTGTGATAACAGTTATTGTTCTCCGTTATATCAAAAACCTTTAGAATTTGGAATAGACCTTGTTCTGCAGAGTGCGACAAAATATATAGGCGGCCACAGTGACCTGGTAGCCGGCGTTCTGTGTGGAACTTCCCAAATGATTGATAAAATATTTCAAAGTGAATATATGAATATGGGAATAGGAACCACGCCGTTTAATGCCTGGCTAATGATTCGCGGGTTAAGGACAATTAATATCAGGCTTGAAAAAATTTCGGATACTACGCTTAAAGTAGTCCGCTATCTCAAACAACATGAAAGTGTAGAGAAAGTCATTTTTCCTTTTGATGAAGACTTCCCGCAATTTAAACTGGCAAAGGAACAAATGAAGGGAGCTTGCGGATTATTTTCTTTTATAATAAAAGCGAAAACGATTGATGAGATTGAAAGGTTTTGCGAAGGGCTTCAACATATTTTGATGGCTGTAAGCTGGGGTGGCCACGAGTCTTTAATTATTCCCGGATGTGCCTCAATAAGTAAAAAAGATTTTGATCCTGCCAAGGCTGATCATCGGATGATGAGAATGTATGTGGGCCTTGAGGAGGCAGAATATCTGATTGCAGATTTGGAAAGAGGATTTGGGAGCATGTAACTGAAGAAAATTGCGTTTTGTTATTATATCAGAATTCCTCTGTCATTTCAATAAATATTATAATTTACGCTCATTAGCCTTTAATACCCGTAAAAGATTTCCGCCCAGAATTTTATCAATATCCTTTTCGCTATAACCCTTTTCCACCAAAGCTTTTGTAATTAATGGATAAGAAGTAACATCGTCCAATTGTAAAGGGGAAGATTCAATGCCATCAAAATCTGAACCCAGCCCGACGTAATCAACACCAACCAAATTGATAATATACTCTATGTGTTGCATGAGCAAAGAAAATGGCGGACGCAAAGCCTGTACTTCATTCCTGTATTTGGAGAACATGTAATTTTCAACCATATTTTCACTCATCCCTGATTTCGAAAGGGAATCACTTTCCGATTTATGCTTTACAAAAAATATATCTTTCTTTCGGGTATAGGTGCTGTCTAAAAAGCCGGAATAAAAATTAACCTGTATAACACCACCGTTTTTCGCAATGGCTTTTATTTGATCGTCTTTTAAGTTTCTTTGGTGCGGGCATATATTGTACACAGAACTGTGGGAGGCAATAACCGGTTTTGTAGTAGTATTAATCACATCCCAAAAAGTTTGTTTCCCAACATGGCTAATATCCACCATCATACCCAATGCGTTCATTCGTTGCACTACCTGGCGGCCAAAATCAGTCAATCCTTTATGTTGCAGATCCTTTGTGAAAGTTTCATCAAAAGCGCTGGTAGCCCATGGTGTAGAATTATTCCAGGTTAGGGTCATGTATCGAGCCCCTCTTTTATAAAGAGAATCCAGTTTGCTTAAATCATTCTCAATCTGGTGACCGCCTTCAATGCCAAACATAGCTGCTATCTTATGTTGCTTCACTACCTTATATAATTCCTTGCTGTTGGAAACTTCGGCTATTTTTTCCGGGTTACGTTTTGCCACAGCATCCAACGTATCCATTTGCCTGAGGGCAAATTGGAAAGGATTGGCCTGATTGCCATCGCTCCAGACAGAAAAGAATTGCACATCAAGACCCCCTTTTTTCCACCTATCCAGGTCGCTGTAGGTTATTCCTGTTAAGTCCGTATCGAGAGCAACACCTCTTTCCATTACCTGTGTCAGGATATCATTGTGTGTATCTACAACAATTGCCTTACGGTGTATTTTTTGATAGGATTGCGCATAGATCAGATGCGAAATAAAAACGCTGAGGAATAATAATTTTATTTTCACTTTTTCTTTTTAGTTAGATTTTTAGTGTCTAATTTGTCCCTCCAAATTTAATTATATATGCGCATATCTTTCTTGGTTAAAATAATTGCCGGATTATTTTTAACCTTCTCCTATACAGTTACCAATGCCCAAAAGAAAAAAACTGTAAAAAGCACTACCACAGAAAGTACAGTACAATACAAGGACAGCTTATTCAATGGAATGAAGTGGCGGAACATTGGACCCTTCCGCGGTGGACGCTGCCTGGCAGTAACGGGAGTGCCCGGTGATGCAATGACCTACTATGGCGGAGCCGTAGGTGGTGGATTATGGAAAACTACTGATGGTGGCAATACTTGGGATTGTATTTCGGACAGCACTTTTCACAGTTCCTCAGTAGGAGCCGTAGCGGTGGCAAAAAATAATACCAATGTGGTGTATACAGGCATGGGGGAAGTTGAGATGCGGGGAAATATTTCTTTTGGTGATGGCGTGTATAAGAGTATTGATGCAGGCAAAACATGGAAACACCTTGGCCTGGATGATTCGTATGCAATCGGAACAATTGTGGTACATCCGCAGAACCCGGATATTGTGTATGTGGCAGCACAGGGAAAGATCTGGGGGCCAACTCCAAATAAAGAAAGAGGATTGTTTCGCAGTAAAGACGGCGGCAAAACCTGGGATAAGATTTTATATGTGGATGATACTACCGGTTGTGTAGACGTAAAGATGGATCCCGATAACCCTGCAATTTTGTATGCCTCTATGTGGAAGGCATGGAGAACTCCTTATTCGCTGAGCAGCGGCGGCAAAGGCAGTGGATTATTTAAATCTATCGATGGTGGCGATACCTGGAAACTGATCTCAGACAACCCCGGGATGCCGGAAGGCCTTAAAGGAAAGATCATTTGCACCGTTTCACCGGTGAATCATAATAAGCTTTGGGCCATTGTGGAAAATAAACAATATGGCGTATATTATTCATCTGACGGAGGAGAAACATGGAGCAGGGTGAGCACGATGAATGATCTTACGCAAAGGCCCTGGTATTTCAGCCAGATTTTTGCAGATACCAAAAATGAAAATATCGTGTATGTTCTTAACGTTAGGTTTTTCAGGTCGGAGGATGGCGGTGTTAGCTGGCAAAATGTTCCCAACCAGCACGGTGATAATCATGATATGTGGATAAACCCAGATAATGATAAAAACTGGATCATGGGTGATGATGGTGGTCCTCAAATTACATTTGACAATGGAAGAAATTTTACTAAACAACACTTGCCTACGGCACAGTTTTACCATGTAAACCTGGATGCAGATTTTCCCTATAATGTGTATGGGCCGCAACAGGATAACACCAGTATCAAAATAAAAAGCAGAACGGCAGTAGCTACCATTGCAGATAATGACTGGAGGGCAGTTGGCGGTGGTGAAGCCGGTTATATCGTACCAGATCCTACTAATTCAGATATCACGTATGGTGGGGAATATGATGGAACTTTGAGTACTTTCAATGAAAAAGATGATCAGTACCGTTACGTATCCGTTTACCCCGAACATTATTATGGGATTGGCGCCGATAAATACAAGTATCGTTTTAACTGGACCTATCCGATAGCATTTTCTCCCAACAATCCTAAATGTCTTTACGCTACTTCGAATATTGTTCACCGTAGTTTTGATGGAGGACAAACTTGGGAAAATATAAGCCCCGACCTTACGCGTCATGATTCGAGAACTTTACAGCCAAGCGGTGGCCCGATCACCCTGGATATTACAGGAACTGAAACATATGCTACTGTTTTCGCATTTGCAGAAAGCCCTGCTAAGGCAGGAATTTTGTGGGCCGGAAGTGATGACGGAATGGTTCATGTTAGTACTGACGATGGTAAAACATGGACTGATGTAACTCCTAAAATACTCCCTGTTGGCGAGGATAATTTACCCCAATGGGCGTTGATCAGTTATGTGGAGCCTTCTCATTTTGATCCGGCAGTTTGTTATGTATCAGCAACCAGGTATAAGAGCGGAGATAAAAAGCCCTACATTTTAAAAACCACAGATTATGGTAAAACATGGACGATGATTACGCATGGACTGAAAGAAGATGTTTATAATCGATGTGTAAGGGAAGATCCGACTCATAAGAATATTTTATACGCGGGTATGGAAACAGGCATCATGATCTCTTTTGATGGCGGTGACGACTGGCAGCCGCTTCAACTGAATTTACCTAATACTCCCGTACATGACATACAAGTGCAGACAAGGGAGCATGACCTGGTGATTGCAACACATGGCCGCTCTTTCTGGATTTTGGATGATATAACCCCATTATACCAATTGAGTGATGAATCCGGTGAAATAAAAAATACTATGGCCTGGTTATATAAACCAAGAGACACTTATCGCTTCCCGCTAAGAGAAGATGAAGAGGAAACAGATAATTCGCATCAGGGAAAAAATCTTCCCAATGGAGTGATACTCCGCTATTACCTTAAAACAAAACCGGATAAAGAAGTTAAACTAAAATTTTATACTGCTAACGGAGACAGCATCATCACTTATTCCAGCATAAAAGATAACAAAGGCAAGATGGTTCCCGTATCCAAAGATTTTTACCCCAACCCGAAGAAGACACCATCAGGCTTGCTGAAAGCAAATGCAGGCATGAATGAATTTGTGTGGAATATGCGTTACCCTGATGCTAAAGCTGATACCAGCGCTACATTTGAAGCATCGCCCCTGGGGCCGAAAGTAATACCCGGAACTTATAAAGTAAAATTGATGCTGAGTGATTCTGTTATCATGGAACAACCTTTTACTGTGATCACCGATCCCCGCAATCCCGCAACGGTTGCAGACCTGAAAGAACAATTTGAACTGAATGCCAATATTTGTAAAAAGCTGAATGATATAGCCAAAGCCAACGCACAGGTAAAACAGGTAACAGGACAGATCAATGCATTTACTGCCACCATAACTGATTCTGCCGCTGCAAAGCCATTTAAAGAAAAGGGAAAAATGATCATAGACTCAATGAATGCTGTTAAGAACGAACTGTTTGACGTGAAGATACTGTCTGATGAAGACAACCTTCGTTTCCCGGTTAAGTTGGAGGAAAAAATTGCCACATTGAATTACGAGTTGCAATCTGCTGATGCGAAACCAACTGCTTCCATGTATACAGTTTATAATAGTTTAAGTACACAAATTGATGCCCAATTAGTAAAGCTGAAAAATATCTTAGACAATTATGTACCGGAGTTTAATAAAATAGCCACGGGAGTTCAGAAGCCACCTTTGGATGCAAAAGTGAAAGAGTAATTTTTTGAGTACAAATTTGAGTAACCAATATTTTTGGAAGGGTTTAAACTCATAGATTAACTCTAAAACCCGGGAAAGAAAGGACAGGCCGGATAACAGATCATATCATTCAGGTTTCAAATGTGGCTAGGCAGATGATAAAAAATTCATTACAGGTAATTGCCGGTATACTTGCTTTTTACATAAGCTTATTACCATTTATCCTTATTGGAACCCACTGAATGATCAATTTATTACTTTTGCTCCATGTATAACAAAATCATACTGTTATTTTTGTTTTGCCTTTTGGGGCTAATTACATTTGGCCAGCAGAAATGGAGTCTCCGGCAATGTGTTCAATATGCACTGGACAGTAATATTTCTGTTAAACAAAAAGAAATACAGGCCCAACTGGCCGGCATAACCTATAAGCAAAGCAAACTTTCTCAAATACCATTAACAAATTTCAGCAACAGTGAGGGCTACAGGTTTGGTAAATCCCAAAACCCATCCACCGGAATTTTAGAGAACCAAAATTTTTTCCAGATTGGTTTGAATCTTCAGTCAAGCGCCACGATTTTTAACTGGTATTCAAAAAAAAATGCCGTATTGGCCAATGAATGGTCCCTTCAGGCAGCTAATGCAGCAGCAGATAAACTCAAAAATGACATCGCTCTTATCGTCGCAAACGCTTACCTGCAGGTATTACTGGCGAGGGAACAGGAAAAAATTGCAGATGTGCAGGTGAAGCAATCCTTGAAGCAGGTGGAAATTGTGAAGAAGCAGGTTAGTGCCGGTGCATTGCCTGAACTTAACCAGGTGGAACTTGAAGCACAATTAGCCACAGATAGTTCGAATTTAATAACGGCAACAGGAAACGTTACCCAGGCAAAATATTCTTTAATGGCCAATATGAGCATAGATGCAGACAGGCCTTTTGAAATTGAGGATCCTAGTGCAGATCAAATTCCACTGGAATCAATTGCAGATCTTCAGCCGGAAGATGTCTATAAATTAGCAATAGCAAATCTTCCGCAACAAAAATATAATGCATACAATTTAAAGGCAGCTCAAAAAAATTCGCTGGCGGCCAAAGGCGCTTTGTATCCAACTTTATCTATATTCGGTAGCCTCAGCACCAGTTACGGATTTTATCGTTCCCCCACGTATAACCAGATTTTTTCCGGGTATACACCCAGTGGATTGGTTTTAGATAATGGTTCAGGATATACAAATGTGTTGGCGCCTGTTTATTTAAATGGAAGTAAAAACGGGTACATAACTTCACCAGATCTCGGAACCCAGTTCAATAATAATTTTGGCCAGGTTATTGGCATTAACCTTTCAGTGCCTATCTTCAACGGTTGGCAGGCAAAAGCGAATTATCTGAGTTCAAAACTTAATATTAAAACCCTGGAATACCAGATTAAGCTCGATAATCAAACATTAAAGCAGGATATTTACCAGGCCTATAATGCTGTAATTGTTGCCCTGGAAAAATTTAATTCATCTCAAAAATCAGTGGATGCGGCACAGAAGAGCTATGACTTTGCCTTAAAAAGATATAACGTTGGAATATTAAGCACCCTTGAATTGGTTACGGATCAGAATAACCTGTTTAGTGCCAAGCTTCAATATGTTTCTAACCAGTTCGATTATGTATTTAAAATGAAAGTGCTTGAATTTTATAAAGGACAAGGAATAAAGCTATAGCCCGGTTTTTACGAAATAAATTTAAAGAATCAGAAAAAAGTAATTATGAATAAGACTTTAAAATGGGTAATAATTTCTTTAGTTGCTGTTATCATTATATTAGTAGTATTGAAGAAAGCCGGATTGCTTGGAAAAGACCAGGGGATAAAGGTAACTGCAGAGAAAGTAACAGGGCGAACTATTATTGAAATGGTTAATGCAAGCGGAAAAGTATATCCCAAAATAGAAGTGAAAATTAGTCCGGATGTGTCCGGACAAATAGTGGAACTCAATGTGGCGGAAGGTGATAGTGTGAAAAAAGGCCAGGTACTCGCTAAAATTTACGCTGATATTTACGCTGAGCAGAGAGACCAGACTGCTGCAATAGTTACTCAACAGGAAGCACAACTGGCAAATGCCCAGGCGTCTATTGGCGCCATAGAGGCTCAGCTGGACCAGGCGAAGAGGACCTATACAATGCAGAAGCAATTATTCGATGGGAAAGTGATTTCGGAAAGCGAATTCATTACTGCGGATGCTGCCTATAAATCCGCATTGGCAAACTATAATGCAGCAAAAGAAGGAATAGCTGCAAGCCGGGCAGGAGTATCCAGCGCAAAAGCATCCCTTGTGATCGCGAATAAAAATATCAATCTGGCAACTGTAGTATCTCCGACGGATGGTGTAGTGTCTTTACTCAGCGTTAAGAAAGGAGAAAGAGTGGTAGGAAGCACTATGATGGCCGGAACGGAAATGATGCGAATTGCAGACATGAATCAAATGGAGGTGCGGGTAGATGCAGGTGAAAATGATGTCCCAAAAGTCCACCTGGGCGATAGCGCATCAGTAGAGGTAGATGCGTATAACGATAGAAAATTTACAGGTATTGTTACCCAAATTGCCAGCAGTAATAACGGAGCGGCCACACAAAGCGAAACTGCCACTACGAGTACTGATGTTACGAATTACAAGGTTTACATTCTTCTCAATCCAAACTCATATAAAGACCTGATGAGTACCAAGAAGGCAAAAAGTTTTCCATTCAGGCCGGGCATGAGTGCCAGTGCTGATATACAGACAAAGACACATACTAACGTATTATCCATTCCGATAAATGCAATTACGGTTAGAGAGAAAAATGATTCTACCGGTAATACAAAAAAGATGACTGCTGAGAACAACAATAACAATACCACGGGTCAGTCGGGAACATCTGATATCACCAGCGACAATGACCTCGATGAAGTTGCTTTTGTCATTCAGCCCGACGGAACTGTCAAAAGACAAATAGTGAAAACCGGGATTCAGGATATTAACTACATAGAAGTTACCGATGGCCTTAAAGTAGGAGATGAAGTGGTAACTGGCCCTTATGATGTAGTCTCAAAAACATTGAAAAATAAGGATAAAGTAAAAGTTGTTCCTAAAAGCGATTTATTCGATACGAAGAAATAAGAATTTGCCTGACATAATTTAATGGGTATCGTATGGATTGATTTGGTATTTTTTAGCTAAAGAAATTTTCTGCCATCAAAATACTTTCAGGCTTCCCAACATCAATGAACTTTGAATTGCTGTGGTCAAATGCAATTATAGATTGAGTTTTGGCAAGTTCAAGATAAAGGTCCACCATTGAGAATTTCCCTTCCATTTTTATCAAAGGAAATATCCCGGGAGAAATAACATGAATTCCGCTGAATGCTTTTGGATAAAATTCCGCGGTCTGCCTGATTATTTTTTGTTCACCGGTTTTCACGTTTTTCCACCCACATAATTGAGATTCACCATCAAATAGGAAATAACGGCTGGTATCCCTTCCAGTTACTGCTAGTGTTGCAATAGGGCTTTTTTTCTTGTACATATTAATCATGGAACCCAAATCCATATCAGTCAGTACATCCACATTCATTAATAGAAAAGGGGTTACCTCATCTTTGAAATACCAACTTGCTTTTTTAAGGGCGCCGCCGGTTTCAAGTACCTCATTCGTTTCATCCGAAATTGAAATCCTGCTGCCAAATCCATTATTAATTGCGATGAATTCCTGCACCTGGTCTGCAAAATGATGCACATTTATAATAATTTCATTGATACCATATTTAGCCAGGTATTCAACATTCCTTTGCAATAATGCTTTACCATTTATTACGACCAGCGCCTTGGGATGGCTATCAGTAAATGGTTTTAGGCGGGTGCCCAATCCTGCTGCAAGGATCATAGCTTTCATATAATTATCTTAAAACCCTTTCTTTTCATGAATATTCTGTTCTATATGATGTAAATCTACCTTCACATTAAACTTGTTACGCAGGTGGCGTGTCAGTGCGTCGGCAGCATATACACTTCTATGTTGGCCGCCGGTACATCCGAAATTTATCATGAGGGATGAAAAACTCCGCCTGATATAATCCTCCACTGCTATATCAACAATGTTATAAACGCTGTTTAAAAATTCAGGCATTTTAGATTGCTGTTCCAAAAAATCGATAACGGGTTTATCCCTGCCCGTTACCTGTTTAAATTCCTCGAACCGGCCGGGGTTCATCAGGCCCCTGCAGTCAAACACAAAACCACCTCTATTATCGCTTTCATCAAGCGGATAACCTGTTTTTAAATAGGAAAAACTGTTGATTTTTACAATTAACGGAGTTGAATCATCTGCCTGTACTGGCTTAAAAGCATCTATAATATTATCCCGGATAATTAAGTGTAATATTCTTTCGAATTCGGGCAAGGCAATTCCTGTTTCCTTATTTTCCAAAAACCATTTTAGGTTTGTAAGCGCCAGGGGAATGCTAATTAAAAAGTGTGCTTTCCTTTCAAACAGGCCCCGGAAACCATAAGCCCCCAAAACCTGCAGAAGCCTTATAAGCACATAACCGTTATATTGGCTGATAAAACTCAATCGGTCCAGCGGTTTTTTCAAAATTTCACCGGCGCAATCCATATAATAATCAAGCAATGAATTTTTCCAGTCATCAGGAAGATTTGCCTTAGCCTGCCAAAGCAAAGAAGCTACATCATATTGCAGGGCGCCTTTCATGCCACCCTGGTAATCTATAAAATGCACTTCGTTATTCTTAATATAGATGTTCCTGCTTTGAAAATCCCGGAACATGAAATATTTATTTTTTGCATGATCCAGGTAGGTGCTGAATGCATCAAAATCATCAATCAGTCTTTCTTTATCATAAGGGATTTTCAGCGTATCAAGAAAATAGTATTTAAAATAAAGCAGATCATTGAGTATAGCCTGCTTGCCAAAATCCTTTGAAGTAATGCAGAAATCGTAATCAATTTTTTTATCCCCCGAAATCTGAAGCCAGGCAAGGGCCTTAAGACTTTTCTTAAAAAGATCATATACATAATCGGTCAAGCCATATTGCTCCAGTTTATTCAGTAAGGATATTTTCCCAAAATCTTCCTGCAAATACATCTTCTGCTCCTTATCTACTTTGTAGATTTCAGGCAGCGGGGCATTTATTATTTTTAACTGTTCTGTAAAATTCAGGAAGGCAATGTTTTCCTTTATATTTTCATTATAAGTGGCTATGTATGAATTTTTTGCTGTAATAATCCGAAAATAAATCCTGTCACCACCTGACTTTGGGAGCGTTTCAAAATCTATGATAGGTTTCTTACTGAAAGATTTAAAAAAGGATTTTATATTTTCGGCCACCGGCTGCATGGGAAAGGATTAGAGGTAAAATTAACGGATTTTAAGATTTGGAGAGTGGTTACTGTAAAAGATTGTTTCATGAGAGATAAGTAAATATTGATCCATTTTATTCCCTCAATAAAACCTATTCTTTTCTAGTAATTGAAAAACTAATGATATTATTCTGAGATCTTCTTTCTCAAAACAACCTCCCCTGTTCCCCCGGCCGCCTGAAAATACTCGTATCCAGTTCCCAATGGTCTACATTCAGTCCATAGAGCTTGCTATATTTTTTAAATTGTTGATTTACCATTTCAGCAATATTTCCTTCGCCACGCATGCGCACACCCCACCGGCTGTCATTCACTTTACCGTTATGACTGGCTTCAATTAAATGCCACACTTTGCCCGCACGGCCAGGAAAATTTTTGTTTAGCCAGTCATGAAATAAAAATCTGACAGCGCCGTTAAGCCGGATGAATGTGTAAGCCGCGAATTTTACGCCTGCTTCGCCGGCCTCTTTCATGATTCTTTGCATTTCATGTTCATTCAACCCGGGTATCATGGGTCCCATCATTACGCCGGTGTGTATGCCGGCAGTACTCAATTCTTCGATTATTTTTAACCGTTGGTTGGCTGTTGATGTTCTTGGTTCCATCACTCTGCGGAGATCTTCATTGAAAGATGTGATAGTGACCAGGACAGATACCAACCTCTTTTTTGCCATTTCCTGTAATATGTCCTTGTCTTTCAGTATCCGCGAATTCTTGGTGATAATACCCAATGGCTGATTAAATTCATTGCACACTTCAAGAAGGCTCCTTGTAATCCTGTATTTCTGTTCTGCAGGCTGGTAACAATCTGTATTTCCGCTCAGCATGATCGGAGTGGGTTCATATTTTTTATTCATTAAGAATTTTCGCAGCATTTGCGGTGCATTCATTTTTACAATAATCTTACTTTCAAAATCGATCCCGGCACTGTAACCCCAGTATTCATGAACATTTCGTGCATAACAATAGATACACCCATGTTCGCAACCGGCATACGGATTCATGCTGTACATCATACTCAGGTCAGGGCTGTCAACTTTATTTACAATACTCTTTACCTGCTGCTCAAGGTATTGTGTTGGCACTTTAGCTTCATCACTCCCGTTAGCTATCGGGACATCAACAGCTTCTACTTCTTCCCTCACCTGCTGTTCTTTCAGGAATCTATTTTTAGTATTGAATTGCGCTCCGCGACCACTTAAATAGGGGTTGCCTTCTGCTTTTTGTTGCGAGGTAACTTTAAAGTGATCTTGTCTTAATTGTTTTGACATTATTAATAAATTAATAGTTGTTGTCAATTTTTCCAGGAAATACTATTCACAGGAAAATATTTTCCCACTCCGAAGGACCTATTGACTAAGAATACACAAAGAGCAAAACAAAAAATACTATGTGTTCTTCCGGACCTAGATGAAAACAATATTTATTTTAATCGAAAGTATTTTAACTATTTAAATTAGTATAAATTTACTAAAAAAATTAGGAATCGATCAAAATTATTTTTTATGAATTCGGTTAATCTTATCACCTCAAATGATGCTGTAACCAAAGTAGTTGAATCTTCAGGTCTTAAACCAGGAAATAAGACAGGTTTTGACTTTGATGGTAATGAAAGTGGCATTGATCTGAATGAGGAATTAATTTATAATAGGAAGGAAACTTATTTTATGAGAGTTAACACTGAGGTGATGAATGAAGCCGGAATATTTAAAGGAGACATTTTGATCGTGGACCGATCAATGAAAGCCACGGATGGTAAAGTGATCATCGCTTTTTTGAATGGCGATTTGCTGATAAGGCGCTTTGAAAAAAAGAATAATATGATCAGCCTATTTACAGATGCTAATAAGTTATCACCTGTTTGCATTAATGCAAATAGCCAGGATTTTTCCACATGGGGTGTGGTAACATATGTAATCCACAAGCCCTGAAAAAATTTAACCGAAACTGAGATGCTTTTTTGATTCCGGGGTTCAACTTTACTGATCCGGGATTTTATGTTATTGACATTTTCCCAGGGTATAAAAATTTATTCCATCGCATTGAGCGAAGCAACTGTTATTATAGGTTTGATTATTACAACCACAGACATAGCTAATGGTAGGCGTGCAATTGCAATTAGTAACTGCCGGACCCTGGATACAATTAATATCCAGGTTTTTTTTGCAGGAAATAAAAGGCACGAATAAAAGAAGAAAGGTAAACTTTACATATTTTTTCATAAATGGAAAATTAACACCTTCCGGTTAATAGAATATTCATCCGGCAGTCATTTTTTATCAGTTTTTTCTGCCGATAACTTTTTCTGCAGCATTTACAATGTCTGGCGTATCCAAGCCGTATTTTTTGAGAAGTTCTTCAGGCTTTCCGCTTTCTCCGAAAGTATCTTTAGTGCCTACATATTCAATATGTGCTGGAAAATTTTTTACCACCACATGTGCCACTGCATCTCCCATTCCACCTAAAATATTGTGTTCTTCCGCAGTTACTGCACATTTTGTTTTTTTAATGGATTTTGTGATGGCTTCTTCATCCAAAGGCTTAATGGTGTGTATATTTATCAATTCAACGCTTATTCCTTTTTCTTCAAGAATTTTTGCCGCTTCTACTGCTTTCCAAACAAGGTGACCGCAGGCAAAAATGGTTATGTCATTTCCTTCCGCCAGCACTTGTGCTTTACCAATTTCAAATTTTTGATTTTCTTCTGTAAAATTTGGCCATTTGGGCCTGCCAAACCTAAGGTATACTGGTCCCTTATAATCTGCTACAGCAAGCGTTGCAGCTTTTGTCTGGTTAAAATCGCATGGTACAATAACCGTCATTCCGGGTAACATTCTGATTAATCCAATATCCTCTAAAATCTGGTGTGTGGCGCCGTCTTCACCTAAGGTAAGCCCGGCGTGAGATGCACAGATCTTTACATTTTTATTGGAATAGGCAATCGATTGCCTTATCTGGTCGTATACCCTTCCGGTAGAAAAATTGGCAAAGGTTGTGGTAAAGGGAATTTTACCTCCAATGGTCAAGCCCGCGGCAATACCCATCATATTTGCTTCAGCAATACCGCATTGGAAAAATCTGTCAGGAAAGTCTTTTATAAAAGGATGTAATTTTAATGAGCCTGCAAGATCCGCAGTAAGCACTACTACATTTTCATTTTTTTTTCCTAATTCATAAATACCTTCCCCAAAACCGGCCCGTGTTTCTTTTTCATTTTTTGCGATTACATCTTTTATCATGACTCAATAAGATTTTTATAGAAAAACAATCCGTGCAAATTAACGATAAGAAGGAAAGGATAAAAATGATATTTAAAATCCGGCGGATTTTGGTTATTCTTAATTCATCTGAAAATTCATATTATTATGCAATGCTGCATCATCTTTTAATTTAAGTTCCCATTTCCATGCCGAAGACATCATTTCATCCAGGGAGTATTTGGGTTCCCAGTTTAACTTATCTTTTGCCAGCGAATTATTCGCGTATATAGATACGATATCTCCCGGTCTTCTCGGGCCTATTTCATAATCCAGCTTTACTCCACTTACCTTTTCGAATGACTTAATAACTTCCAGCACGGTAATTCCATTGCCGGTTCCAAGGTTAAAAACATCACAGGGCGTAGTATTTTTTCTTTTAGCCAAATATTCAAGCGCCAGAATATGGGCGTGTGCTATGTCGCAAACGTGGATATAATCCCTGATGCAGGAGCCGTCTCCTGTAGGATAATCATCACCATAAACAATAAGGTGAGGAATTATTCCAATAGCGGTTTGTGTAATTGCCGGTACCAGGTTTTGTGGCTTTCCCAGTGGCAATTCGCCGATTAGCGCAGAAGGGTGGGCTCCTACGGGATTAAAATACCGTAATAAAATACTTTGCGTATCGCCTTGTTTGGTAACCTCTCTTACAATTTCTTCACCCATTTGTTTGGTGATACCATAGGGTGATTCTGCAGGGTTTAATGGACTTTTTTCTGTTACGGGAATTTCATCCGGACTTCCATAAACGGTGCAAGAAGAAGAAAAAATAAAATTGGGGACATTAAATTCCAGGGCGCACTTCAGAATGTTTATAAGCGACTCAAGGTTATTTTCAAAATACATTAAAGGATTTTCAACCGACTCTCCAACAGCCTTGTAAGCAGCAAAATGAATAATCCCTTCAATGCCTATATTTTCCTGGAATATGGCATAAGTATCATCAAAATTACACAGATCTACTTTGTAATTTTTTACTGAATTGCCCGTAATACTCTTAATTCCTTCCAATAGGGCCGTTGTAGAACGTGAATTATTATCCACACAAATCGGGTCATACCCGTTTTCAATTAAATCAAGGATGGTGTGGGCGCCAATATATCCGCATCCGCCGGTTACTAATATCTTCTTCATGCTGCAAAGAAAAAGAAAATCATCCAATGGGCACTGTAAGTAAATTAAATTGCTATTAAAAATTTGATCGAAATAGAAAATAGCTACTGGGATTACCGTGTAATTTAACCTATTGTTCCGGGAACAAAAGGAGAAAGGACGTATTCCTTTTTACCTGGATAATAAACTTCGGTTATTTTCAACAGAATGCCGGAAAAAAGGACTTTAGGTTTTAACCTGGTTATAATTGTAATAATAATGGTAATCGAATTTCCAAATTTTTTTCGGAAAGAATTGATAATATTATTTGTAAGAAATGAAGGTTTAATTTAAATGGCTGCTTTTCATTCTAAATAAAAATAAATCCGGAAGGTTAAATATTACCTGTTAACTATTAGATAATGCCCAAATAATGTTTACGTAACATAGGCAAATTACTTTGCACACCATGTGTTAATGCTTTTAGACTTTAAAGATTTCCTTAGGAAAAACAGATTTTCTCATGCTGTACCGCCCCGCATTCCTGGGGGGCGGTTTTTTTTGATCATTATTTGAATTCTTCAAGAATTATTTCATTTGTTGATCCATGAATCTTTGCGCAATTCTTAATGGACGAAACGTAAACCTTTTTTTAATGTGGTGTCCCCCGATACGATGCAAAACATCCCGAAGTGTTTCGATTACTTCTATCGTGTGATCTCCCTTATTAACCATCACACATTCTGCCATAGCAGCATGCGCCGCGTCGGTAATTTCAGAGCGGGTGGCCACTCCGGATCTATTCAATGTTTCCAATACCTGCGTGGCCCAAACTACCGGCACATGGGCTGCTTCACATATCCAGAGAATTTCTTCCTGTATTTCACTCATTCTTTCAAAACCGATTTCAACAGCAAGATCACCGCGTGCAATCATTACCCCAAATACTTCCTGTTGCATTCCCTGCAGTAAAAGGCCCGGTAAATTTTTTACCGCTTCCGGTGTTTCAATTTTAATGATGATATTCGGGTGCTTCGGTGAAATTAATTCTAATTGCTTTTGCAAAGTTGACAGATCTGATGGGTATCGTACAAAGGAATATCCTAGCATATCGGCGTTTTCACAAATAAAGGGAAGACTGGCCTTATCAAAATCAGTAAGAGGGGAAATAGAAATTTCAGAGTCAGGAAAATTGATGCCTTTGCCTTCCTTAATTTGCTTTTTCCCTGCCGAGATCCGCACGATGCGCATTGCAGCCCTGTCTTTTTTTGTGGTTTCAATAATTCCTTTAATAATACCGTCGTCAATAAATACTCGTTCTCCTTTTTTCAACATGGCAATGATGCCAAGCTCATTGGCGCTTATCACGATGTCGTCAACTTTAAACCCATCGGCCTTATCTGCAAGCCAAATTAATTCTCCTTCTTTTACCTTCACCTTCCCTTTTTCTTTTCCTTTGTTTATGATCCTGGTTCGTATTTTCGGACCTGCCAGGTCCATATATATTTTACAGGGAAGATTCGTATGCCTGATCGCTCTTTTCAGGTTATTGATCATCTTTGACCAGGTAGCTTCATCATCATGGGCACAATTGATGCGTGCCACATTCATTCCATTTTGCAAAAGATTTTTAACTACTGCATAATTATCTGCAAAATCTGAATCAAAAGTTACCATAATATAAGGTATGAGAGGATCTGTTTTTTGGCCAAAAAGTATGGTACTTTTTTTCAGCATTTGTTGAAGATTATATTCATTGGTGCAGGAATCAAGTTCTTTTGGTGTATAATTCTTTCCCAATCGTTTTAATATAGACTGCAGTTGACTGTGTATATGGCTTTCTGAGCTTGCCATGGAAGAAAGGCCGTGCATGTGAAGAGAATCCTGGAGTTCACGGATGTCTTCATTTCGCAACACCAGGTAATGGATTAAGTTTTGAGCAGATTTAATTTGTTCGGGACGAATATCTTTAAAAATAGATTGCCGATTTTCGACCTCTGAGAGCATTTTATTTTCAAGTTCCGTTAGTTGTTGTTGTACTATTTCTAAAGGATTTTTTTTCACCTTTTTATTATAATTGAATGAATGAATAAATATAAAGCCTGGCATTTGAGGGATTAAAAACTCTATCTCTTGAAGAAGTCCTTTAAAAGATAATGATTGCCAGATTTTTCAATCCCTATACTTTTTCTATTTGAGTAAATTATTTATTGCACAAAGATAAACACGAAGGATTGGATGCCCTTGAAGAAAGTCGCGCCATTTTTGGAATGCTGAATCATTACTAAACTTCGTTAGAAAAACTGGAAAAGGTGATTTAGCTTAGCAGCCCGCAAAATAAAAAAGCTGTGTCCATTATTGTTGGATCACAGCCCTTGTTCTATATACTCCCCCAAGTATTGATTTACCTATAATCCTTAATTATAGAATTGCCTTATTATTATACGTTACTGATTTTAGGTTTTTTTCAGTTACAGATAGTGCCTGTTTAGACAAAGAGGCATAATTTAATCCTACACAATATTGCTGACCATCATGAATAAGCCACCACATTAATTGTAAAACTTTTTGAGCCCTGGCAAGTGAACGGCCATTATAATTTTGTTCCTTATAAAGAAGCACCCATGTAAAACCACTAATTGGATAGCCATTTGGCGCATCTGTATCTGTGATGAATATTTTCGCATCAGCAGGTAAAGGCACATTTCCTGCAGCACTTACTGATTCAGTTGATGGCGCTATGAACTTTCCCTTTTTATTTTTGATCACTCCTTCCGGCATTTTATTCTGGATCGCGTAAGCCAGCTCCACATAGCCGATTCCGCCAGGCGTTTGCTTTACAAGCCCTGATACACCTTCATTACCTTTTCCTCCAAGCCCTGTTGGCCAGTTTACTGCAGTGCCACTCCCAACTTTACTGTTCCATTCAGGGCTAACTTTTGATAAATAGTTAGTGAATATATTTGTAGTACCGCTGCCGTCAGAACGGTGCACTATTAAGATAGGTATTGAAGGAATATTGATTCCCTTATTTACCGAAGTAATCCGGCTATCATTCCACATCGTAATTTTTCCTAAATAAATGTCTGCGATAATATCCGGGGTAAAATTCAGGTTTGCATTAAATCCCGGTATATTATAGGTTATCACAACTGCGCCGGAACACATCGGTATATGTACTACAGGGACTCCTATTTTCTTTGTTTGTTCATCATTTAGAGGAGCATCTGATTCTCCAAAGTCAACCGTTTTATTGGTAAGCTGAAGGATACCACCCCCGGAACCTATAGATTGGTAGTTAACCTGTATACCGGTCTTTTTATTGTATTCGGAAAATTGTTTTGAAAAGAGGGGATATACAAATGTACCGCCTGCTCCGAGAAGGGAATTATCATCCTGGGCATGAACGGGTGGCTGGAAAGATAGTGTAGATAATAATAATAACGCAATCGAAAGATACCTTTTAGTGTTTGAAATGATTTGTCTCATATTTGTTTTTTTTGCAAAGAAAGGTGACCACAGTTAAGCCTGTGTTAAGAAATAGTTGCCTTAATGTTATCAATTGGTAAATATTTTCAGCAGCGTCAAATCGTTGAAATATTTTTTAGAATTGCTTTTTCAGAAGATTTAATAACATTTAGGTAATGTGGGCGTAACAATTTGGTAACATTATAATAATTCCTTTGCCGAAATAAACTAAACTTATAAGATATGAGCAAGTCATTAACCAAAAATTCAATTTTCTTTGTTCTATTACTAATGAGTATACTTTTGAGTAGTACAACAAAAGCCCAATTTCTAATGAACTCTGACTCTGCCTTTAAGGCAGGAAGCCCTAATTCTGGCCGGATATGGGGTTATGTCTTCGGCGATTTTTATTATAAAGGACATGCTGATTCATTGAACCGCGGCGGCAATAACCAATATACCGGTATTCCCCAGAGCAGAAATGCCTTCGCTTTCCGCCGTGTTTATCTGGGATATGATTATAATGTTTCCAAGAAGTTTTCGACAGAATTATTGCTGGCTGCAGAAGATAATTTTCCGGCATTCAACCCGCCATCATCATCAACAGCAAGTGGCGATGAATTATCCAACAGCAAAGAAACGTTCTTTATTAAGCTGGCAAATGTCCGATGGAAAAATATCTGGAAAGGGACAGATCTTATTGTAGGCGAACAGACGACACCCTCCTTTGCAATGATGTCGGAAAAAATTTGGAATTATCGTTCCATTGAAAGGACAATTTCAGATATCCGCAGAACTCCGTCGTATGATATGGGTGCGGGTTTGCAGGGAGTATTCGATCCTAAAACCAAGAATTTTGGATACAATTTGTTGGTAGCAACAGGTAATAGCGATAAGCCTGCCGCCAATAGTTTCAAATGGTTCTATGGAGATGTCTATTATTTTTTCTTTGGTAAGAAATTAGTAATAGACCTCTATGCAGATTATCAAAGGCTGAACTGGCAGCCAACATGGCATCATGACCGCCAAATGCTGAAAGGCTTTGTAGCATATAACACGCAGATTTTTACATTAGGGATTGAAGGATTTGTCAATAATTTAAGAGGAGATACAAAGGCTACCTACATTACCCCTCCCGGTGCTTATAGCGCTGACACGATTGCGACAAAAGCATCAGGCGTAACATTCTTTCTTCATGGAGATATCGTTAAAAACAAGCTAAGATACTTTGCCCGCATCGATTTGTATAATCCAAACAAGAATGTTGACAACAATACCTATAAGGCGTATTCAGGCGTATCTTCGCCGGGAGGATATAATTCTCCTGGTTATAAGATGACATTCAGCCCTAGCACAGGCGCTCCCACAGCCGCAACAAGCACAGGAGACCCGACTGCAAAAGAAACGTTCCTGACATTTGGTTTAGATTATACCCCGTATAAAAATATTCATTTTGAACCCAATATCTGGTATGAACATTATGCTTCTCAAATAGGAGCTACGGGTTCTGAAGGTGAACACGACCTTGTTTACAGAATAACCTTCTTTTTTGTTTTTGGCAAGAGTTATAACAATACCTTCAACCAGTTTTAATTTTAAAAAATTACTATCATGGAAATAAAATCAAAAATCAAAAATCTCTTTTTGGCAGCGTTAGTACTGTCTATTGCCGGAGCTACTTTATCTTCTTGTAACGGCGGCGGCGGAAACCAAGGAAACAGCGATTCTACCGCAACCACCAGTGATGACAAAACCCTTCTCGGGGCCGGCAGCACATTCGTCTATCCTTTGTTCTCCAAACAATTCTCTGAATACAATAAGCTTACGGGTTTAAAGATCAATTACCAGTCAATTGGTTCCGGTGGTGGCATTCTCCAGTTGACCAATAAAACCGTTGACTTTGGTGATTCTGATGCACCCCTTACAGAGGAACAGGCACAGAAGATGGGAGTACCTGTATTGCACATTCCTATGTGTTCCGGAGCAGTGGTTATTAGCTATAATTTGCCGGAAGTAAAGGACACGCTGAAATTAACACCTGATATTATAGCAGGTATTTTCCTTGGCAAGATCACCAAATGGAATGATCCAAAAATAGCAGCAATTAATACAGGAGTAAAATTGCCGGCAACTGATATCGTTATTGCCCATCGTTCTGACGGCAGCGGCACCACGAATATCTTTACGGATTACCTTTCAAAAGTTAGTGATGATTGGAAAACCAAAGTTGGAAAGGGAACTTCAGTTAACTGGCCTGCAGGGCTTGGTGGAAAAGGCAACGAAGGTGTTGCAGGTCTTATAAAACAAACTCCCGGCGGAATCGGCTACATTGAACTGGCATATGCTATGCAAAACAATATGGCTTATGCAAAGGTCCAAAACAAGTCAGGGAATTTTATTACGCCCAATATTGCTTCTACCAGCGCTGCCGGTAATGTACAATTGCCAGCTGACTCTAAAATATTTTTAGGCAATACAGATGCAGCTCAGGGGTATCCTATTAGTGGATTTACCTGGGCCCTTATTTACCAGGAGCAGGGCTACATTAAGCGCTCGCAGGACAGGGCTACAAACCTGGTAAAATTACTGTGGTGGAATATTCATGATGGCCAGCAATATTGTGAAGGCCTGCATTATGCACCATTATCACCTGCGGCAGTTACTGTTGCTGAAACGATTCTTAAATCTGCTACTTTTAATGGGAAGCCTATATTGTAATATTTTTCTTATAATATTGCTTTGAAATTATCAATAACAAAATCAGGAATTTCCCCGGGTAATTCATTGCTTGGGGGAATTTCGTCTTTGACCAAAATGGATGCCTGGAAATCGATTAAAATAAAAAGAGCATTTCGCCAGATTCGCATGGAGAAGATTTTCAAGTCTTCTCTTGTGCTGATTACATTGACCATTCTTATACTAGTAATAGCCTTTTTGTTTACCTTGATTGTGCAATCCATGCCTTCGATTAAAGCCCTGGGCATCGGTTTTTTATTTGGGAAAACCTGGGATCCTGTAGCTAATATTTACGGTACCTATCCCTTTTTATTGGGAACCCTGTTGACTTCATTTATGGCATTGATTATTTCAATTCCATTTTCATTTGCCCTTGCTATTTTTTTAGGTGAATATTACCCGAATGGTTGGTTTTCCGATTTTTTAAAAAATGCGATTGATCTTATTGCAGCGGTCCCATCTGTTATTTATGGCTTTTGGGGATTATTTGTATTGGTACCGTTAGTACGAAGCCTGGAGCTTAAAATGGGTGTAACCCCTTATGGGATCGGGATATTTACTTCTTCGCTGATACTGGCCGTAATGATCATTCCATACGCCGCTTCGTTAGGAAAGGAAATGATCAGAATGGTACCCTCGGCATTAAAAGAAGCTGCTTATTCATTGGGGGCAACAAGGTTTGAAGTCATCAGGGCAGTTATTTTACCGTATGCAAAATCAGGGTTGATGGCCGGGGTTCTCTTATCTCTCGGCCGGGCATTAGGAGAAACAATGGCAGTAACCATGGTTATCGGGAATACCAGCTTAATTCCGAAAAGTATATTTGATCCCGGAAATACGATGGCGAGCGTGATTGCGAACGAATTTACTGAAGCTGCAAGCAGTTTATATTTATCTGCATTAATTGAACTGGGGCTTGTTTTATTTCTCGTAACCGTTGTTATTAATTTGATCGGGAAAAGAATCATTCAGAGATTTGCAACAGATTAGTTATGGCATCAAACATAAAATACCGAATAGGAAAAAGCAATTTTTTCAAAGGATTAGTAATCTTCTTTTCAGTTCTTTGTACTGTTCCCTTATTCGTAATTCTTTTTTATATTTTTATTCAGGGGTTTAGCAAAATTAACTGGCATTTTTTGGTGAACCTGCCAAAACCCGTAGGTGAGAGTGGAGGAGGGATTGCAAATGCATTAATGGGTAGTTTGCTGATCGTTTTTTGTGCAGCAATCATAGCTATTCCGATCGGAGTTATGGGGGGTATTTACCTGAGTGAACACAAAAAAAGCAGGTTGGCTAACTGGTGCAGGCTTGCGGTAGATGTCTTACAGGGAACTCCTTCTATTGTTACCGGAATAGTTGTTTATTTCTGGATCGTTAAACCATTCAATACCTTTTCTGCCCTTTCAGGAAGCGTAGCGCTCGCAATCATGATGCTGCCCATCGTTGTCCGCTCAACTGAGGAAACTCTAAAGCTATTACCATCATCATTGAAGGAAGCGGGACTTGCGCTGGGATTACCCTACCATAAGGTAATACTTAGAATTATACTGCCTTGCGGTATCAGCGGGGTGCTTTCCGGAATCATTCTATCTATTGCAAGAATAGCCGGAGAAACGGCTCCTTTATTATTTACTGCCTTTGGAAATCCATTCTTCTCAACCAATATTTTAAAACCAATGCAAAGCCTGCCCTTATTGATTTTTAACTATGCTACCAGCCCTTATGATGACTGGCACAACCTTGCCTGGGGGGCTGCGGTTGTATTATTAATAGTGGTATTATTATTGAACATAATTACAAAGATTATAACAAGAAAATGGAAAGTACAATTTTAAAAGCGGTTGATTTTGATGCATATTTTGGAGAAAATCATGCGGTGAAGAAAGTAAATATTGAATTTCCGAAAAATAAGGTAGTTGCTGTAATGGGCCCTTCCGGATGCGGTAAAACCACTTTTCTGCGTGGCATAAACCGCATGCACGAACTGATAGAAGGCGCTTATACGAAAGGCCAGATGCTGCTCAATAATGAAGACGTATATAGTATGCATCCTATTTTTGCCCGTCAAAAAATAGGGATGGTGTTTCAGCGGCCTAATCCTTTTCCTAACCTGAGTATTTATGATAATGTAATTGCTGGTTACAAGCTGAACGGGATGAAAAAATCCAAAGCAGATAAGGATGAAATTGTAGAGAAATCTTTACAAAATGCTGCATTGTGGACGGAAGTAAAAGATTCTCTGCACAAAAAAGGAACCTTTCTTTCAGGGGGTCAGCAGCAGCGTTTGTGCATCGCAAGGGCAATAGCCATGGAACCCGAAGTATTATTGCTGGATGAACCTACTTCGGCGCTGGATCCCATTTCAACATCCAGTATTGAAGTCTTACTCCAGGAATTAAAGAAAAACTTTACGTTGATCATTGTAACCCACAATATGCAGCAGGCAGCGAGGGTAAGCGATAAGACTGCTTTTTTTTATGTGGGTGAATTGGTAGAATATGATATAACTACTACGATGTTTACCAACCCTAAAGATTCAAGAACTCAAAATTATATAACCGGTAGGTTTAGTTAAAGAATTAGAAATAACAAAACATATGGGACAATTTGAAGTTGAACTGGAAAATGTAAAACTAGAAGTCATTAACATGTGGCAGCTGGTTCTTTCCCAATTATCCAAGGCAAGAGAAGCCATGGAAACATTTAATAAAGACCTGGCAAGAGAAGTGATGGCTAAGGAGAAGCGGGTGAATGCCCTTGAGTTAAAAATTGACAGAGATTGCGAAAATGTATTCGCACTCTACTGTCCCGTAGCAATTGACTTACGTTTTTTACTGGCTGCCTTAAAAATTAATACTAACCTTGAAAGGATAGGAGATATTGCCGACGGAATTGCCAGGTATATAGTTGATTCCCCAAAAGCATTCAGAAAGGATGCACTTGAATCGACTCAATTAATTCAGATGTATGATGAATCTGTCAGCATATTGACAGATACACAGGCATCCTTCGAGTTTGAAAATACGCTTTTGGCCCGCACAATTTTTACGAGAGATGATGTTTTAGACGATATCAATAAGTTGGCAGATGATAAAATTGCTGAATATATAAGTAAGAATCCCGATAACATTCACGAAGCATTATATATTTTATCCATCATAAGAAAACTGGAAAGGGTAGGTGACCAATGCAAAAATATTGCCGAAGAGATCATCTTTTATTTTGAGGCAAAGGTGTTGAAGCATCAGTAATTATTTTCAAAAATTTATAGAAGGCCGTTCTTCATCGAAATATTTTAGTCTGACCAGTAAATGATCATTTGATTATTTTTGAGCAAACTAAAATGATATTGAATGACATTGTCATCTCTGTATAAAACTAACCGGTCTTTCTTCATCGGATTTATTGTATTTGTTCTGGCAGCTGATTTAATTCTTTTGGTTTTTAGCAAGGCAGATGGGTTTTATATGCTAAACCCCTGGCACAATCGTTTTCTTGACTATTTTTTTATTTACTATACTAACCTTGGCGATGGGTTTTTCTGCATAGCTATTGCCCTATTGCTTTTTCTTTTTAAGAAGAAATATTTAAGTCTGATGGTTTTCAGCAGCTATGCCATTTCTGGAATCATCGCGCAGGTCCTAAAATATTTCATTCTGGAAGCAAGGCCCGCAGTATATCTGAAAGAATCTGCCTACCGGTATTTTATTGAAAATGTAACGTTGCATAATATGCATGCTTTTCCTTCAGGGCATACGGCTTCAGCCTTTGCAATGGCAGGTGTCCTGAGTTTTGCAGCTGAAAATAAGAAATATTCCTGGCTGTTTTTTACCCTGGCCTTATTGGTTGGATACAGCCGCATGTACCTCGGGCAGCATTTTTTGGATGACGTGCTGGCAGGCGCGGTTCTTGGATTTTTAACTGCTATTTTTTGCTGGCTGTTTTTTGATAAATCATTTAACAGATGGGTGGGTTATAATAAGATTAATTAGGTCTTGCAGAAGGTAGTGTAAAACCAAATGTCGTTCCTACATTAGTTTTGCTCCTTACATGTATTGCCTCCCCATGGGCCTCCACAATATGTTTGGCTATTGAGAGACCCAATCCGCTTCCGCCCACCTTTCTTTCCCTGGCGATATCTGTACGATAGAATCTTTCGAATATCCTGGGCAGGTGTTCATCTGAAATTCCAAATCCATTATCACTTATTTCCACCAGTACTTTTTTCCCGTCAATTTTATAAGCGCTTCCTTCAATAGTGCCATCTGGCTTTCCATATTTAATTGCGTTATCAATAAAGTTGATGAGTACCTGCCTTAATTTTTCTTTGTCCCCAAAAACAGTCAGGGGTAATTCGCATCCCTTTTTTATGAAACATTTTATTTTTTTTTCATCAGCTTTAATAGATAAGGATTCGAAAACTTCTTTAATAATATCCTGAATGACAAAATTTTCCTTGATCAATAATTGTTCACCGCTTTCCAGTTTGGTGATTTCATCAAGGTCCTCGAGGAGATTTACGAGCCGGTCAATATTCCGGGAAGCATTATTTAAGAATTTTTCATTCACTTCCTTATTTCCGAGGGCACCATTGAGTAAGGTATCTACATAACCTTGTATAGCGAAGATCGGTGTTTTAAGCTCATGGGAAAGGTTAAGTAAAAATTCTTTTCTGAAAACTTCATTCTTTCTTAATACTTCAATTTCCTCTTTTCTCTGTACTGCCCATATCTCAACATCATGGCTAACTTCCTCAATTGATTTCTGCGGTACAATATTTCTATAATAAATTTCTTCCTTTTTGCTGGCCTTTGTTTGAAAGATGAGTTTGTATATCAGTTTAATTTTCCTGTATATAAAACGTTGCAGCATTACATAAACTGAAATGTAAGATATAAGGCTGAGGAAAATAAAAAATATGATGGCAGCAACCATCCCTTCCCCATAAAAAAATATTGCCAATCCGCCTACCAATCCAATAGGAAGAGACGCAACGACTGCAACCTGCTGTGGTGAAAAATTTTTAGCGGGAAACATATTCATTTTTTATTTTAATTTTGGCTCAAAGCTGATAACTCATACCTGAAACCTGATACCTCACACCACCCAAACTACCACCCCAGCACCCATGCAAATATCAACGGCGCAACAATTGTCGCATCGCTTTCTACAATAAATTTTGGCGTATTGATATTGAGTTTACCCCAGGTAATTTTTTCGTTAGGAACGGCGCCAGAATAGGATCCGTAAGATGTTGTAGAATCCGAAACCTGGCAGAAATAACTCCAGAAAGGTACATCGTGCCATTCCAGGTCCTGGTACATCATCGGTACTACGCATATCGGAAAATCACCGGCAATGCCTCCTCCAATCTGAAAAAATCCAACTCCTTTTCCCGATGAATTTTTCCGGTACCAGTCACTGAGTTCCACCATATATTCAATACCACTTTTCATTGTGGATGCTTTCAATTCTTTTTTAATGATATACGATGCAAAAATATTTCCCATCGTGCTGTCTTCCCAACCGGGTACTTCGATTGGTATATTCTTTTTTGCCGCGGCCAGCATCCAGCTATCTTTTGGATCAATTTCATAATACTGTTCCAGCACGCCACTGAGCAACATTTTGTACATGTATTCATGCGGAAAATATCTTTCACCCTTGCTATCAGCATCCTTCCAGATTTTATAAATATGTTGCTGTATTCTTCTGAAGGCTTCTTCTTCAGGAATGCAGGTATCGGTTACGCGGTTGTAATGATTTTCCAGCAGGTCCCATTCTTCTTTCGGGCTCAGATCCCGATAGTTGGGAACCCTTTTGTAATGACTGTGTGCCACCAGGTTCATGATATCTTCCTCCAGATTAGCTCCGGTGCAACTGATGATAGCTACTTTATCCTGCCGGATCATTTCAGCAAAGGAAATTCCCAACTCGGCGGTGCTCATGGCACCTGCCAGGGTTACCATCATTTTTCCTCCCTCATGAATATGCGTTACATATCCTTTGGCTGCATCCATCAGGGAAGCAGCGTTAAAATGCCTGTAATGATGTTCAATAAAACTGGAAACGGGACCTTTACTCATGGTATTTTTTTAGTGCTGCAAAAATAATTTTTTTTAGGGAGGAAGACCCGGTTTTATTGAAAAGGAATATTGTGCAAATGATGGACTTTGAATAATAAATTGAGTACTTTGAAATCAGTAAATTTTGTAAAGTAATAATGCAAAACCTTTATTTATATTTTATCGCCTTCTTGTTACTGAACCTTACTAGGTGGAATGATATGATATATATAGCATCAAGAAGCCTCCCAAATGCCTTCAAAGCCTGCGATACGAACGCCAAGCGGGGTTTATTTTGTCGCGGTGTTTGTTTATTATTTTGACAGGGAAGACCAGCTAAAACAAATAATCTTTCTAAACCTTTTCCTTCAGAATTGATATTAATTTGAAATGTTACTTTTTACCCGGTGCTTTATTGAAATACCGAATCATCACTTTTTTGTCGTAGGTTGCTAAGTATAACCTGGTAAAATAATTTAACTCTCACTAAATCCCTTGTTTCTGCACATAATCCCCGCAGAAACATCCGCAAATAAAAAGAGAAAAAGAGTATCAGTATCAGCTCCCAGCAGGCTGACATTCTTTTATGGTATTGATGCTTTCAGAGTGAGGAAAATGTCAGTCTTAAATTGTATAACCTCAACCAGAAAAATGAATACAGCGCTTCCTTCCTTGTAATTCATGCCGTGACGGGAGGTTCTGAATTTATTCTTAATTAGAAAACCACCTGCTTTGCTGGTGGGTATGTTATATTTTGTTTTACACTATTTTTGTTAAAGTGATTAAGTCTTATAAATATCGGATTTACCCAAACAGGTTGCAAGGTGAATCTATTGAACATCAGTTCAACGTCTGCCGCTGGTTGCACAATACTGCTTTGGAACATCGTATTACTGCTTATAAAAGTGCTGGTAAAAGTATCTCCTATC
>ODAK010000810.1_pt1 | contig 35569 bp, 25 predicted proteins | sample 1539591 | NCBI WGS metagenome assembly ODAK01 (sample SAMEA3539303, study PRJEB22396) | soil metagenome | biome: tundra; feature: field; material: soil | place: USA | collected 2010-05 | depth 0.15 m | reverse complement strand
CGCGTTGTCCACCAAGCGATAGTCGATATGGCGCTTTTTCAGTTGCGCGGCCAGCCAGTTGTGGCCGTTGAAGTAGACCTGAGCCGGCACGGCAACCAGGTCGGCACCCGGACGTAGCCCAGCCCCAGTTCTTCGTCGAAAAAGTAGAAGTAGTAGTGCAGGCACTTGCCGTCGGCTTCAAGTACGTCTCCCTGGTCTCCGGATCGTGCCGCGGCTTGTAGGTGGCGCACGGTTCCATGGCCGAAAAGATGCACACCAACCCGGGCTGCTCGCTGCGCCAAGATCTGTTTGACGCGGTCCTCTTTGCGGAAGTTCTTCTTGCGAATGTGCTCAATCTCGATGCCGTTGTCGGCCGCCAGTTTCCCGGCGTTCTCCCGCAGTCGGTCTCGGAACGGCTCGGCAAGGCGTGGATAGTCGAAAATCCGGACTTTGTGCTCGTACAGGTACGAAGTCATGCCTCCAGCAAAGCAGACCTTCGGCAGCGTACCGAACACCAGCACGCGGGGAAGCACGAGAGAACACCCGCAATCTGCGCGGCGTACCGTTCCGTCAGCAGCGTCAATCCCATTCAGGCATCATAGTAGAACCCGTTTGGTTCCGGCTCTGCCGGGTTAGGGCAGGCCCACGCAGTGCGCCGAATCCAAAGGCATCTGCGCAGAGGTTTTGCGGTAATCTGAGAACTGCGCCATGCCGGCGCAAAGGGTATGACTGGCTCGATCCTGCCGATCATGAAGATATTTGTGGTTTTGCTGCTTGCCGCGGTGGCCAGGGCCGGCAGCACCTATTTCATCGATTGTGCGACGGGTGACGATGCCGCGGCCGGATCGTCGCGGGAGTCTGCGTGGCGCTCGGTGCAAGCCATTTCCGCGCACGAATTCCGCGTGGGGGATAAGATCCTGCTCAAGCGCGGGACTCAGTGCACGGGGACGTTGTGGCCGAAAGGCTCAGGCACGGCAGGCGCTCCGATTGTTCTGGACGCCTATGGCGAAGGCGCTTTGCCCAAGATCCAAGCAGAGCCCACCGCGGAGGCGGCGTTCCGGCTCTTCAATCAGGAATACTGGACGGTTCAGCATCTGGAGTTCATCGGCGGGCAGCCGCACGGCGTGTACATCAGCGGCACGAAGGGCGTCTTGCACGGCATACATCTTCGCGGCCTGATCGTGCACGGAGTGACCGGTGAGCCGAAGAACAAAGAAGGTGGGCTGGTGGTGATCGCGCCGGGCAGCGCAGAGCAACGATTCGACGATGTGCTGGTCGATGGCGTGACCGCCTACGGAACGTCGCAGTGGGCGGGCATTCTCGTGGGAGGCGTGGCACATGGCTTTCTGCCGGAGCAGGCCCGCAGCACCGGCGTGGCGATCCGAAACGCGATCGTTCACGATGTAGGCGGCGATGGCATCGTGCTGTTTCAAGTGAACCGGGGCACGATCGAGGGCAGCGTCGCCTGGTACACGGGCATGCAGCGGACCGAGACCATCGGGACTCCCAACGCGATCTGGACGTGGATGTGCCGCGCGTGTGCCGTGCGGTGCAGCGAGGCATTTCTGACCGACAGCCCGGGCGTGGACGGCGGCGCGTTCGACATTGACTACGGCGATGACGACAATGTAGTGGAGGACAGCTACGGACACGACACGCAGGGCTATTGCGTCGCGATATTTGGGGCGGGGCGGGTTACCACCAACAGCGTAGTGCGCCGGAACGTGTGCGCCGCCAATGGCCGCAGCCCCCGGCTGGCGGCGCTCCAAGGGGGGGTGTTCCTGAGCACCTGGAACAGCGGACGATTGCAGGGCGTGGAGTTCTCGGAGAACCGGATTTATTGGAATCCGCCGATTGCGACGGCGGCGATCGTCAACATCGCGGAGCTCAATGGCCGCGGCACGTTCGCAAACAACACGATTGAATCTTCGGTGCCGCGGGTGGTACGCAGTAATGCATCGCTGCAGTTCGACCACAACGCAATCCGGAAGCTCACGGCGCCGCCGGCGGATCCCGCGCCGCGCATGCCGGTGCCTCGCTTGACGCTGCGCGACGCCGGGGGCCGAGCCGCGGCCATCGACGCCCGTCCGGGTGCGTGGCGCCTTTACGGTTTCGTGCCGCGATCCGGCGACGATGTGGCCATCCTGGCCAGCGCTTACCGGCAGTTTTATGCGGCGGGCCTCGACGCGCTCCTGATTGCGCCGGCCGGCGATGCGGAACAGGCGCGCAATCTTTGCTGGGACTGGAACCTGGGCGATATGGCCGTTCTGTTCGACGACGGAAGCGCCCGCAGCGCGTTGCAGGTTTCGGTCATACCAGCGGCGGTGCTGGTGAATGCTGCCGGGCAGATCGTCTGGCGTCATGATGGCCCCACTTCCCCCGGCGATCTGGGCCTGGCCCTGCGCAGGCACCTCGGCAATCCGGACTACGCTCAGCTCATATCCGAACCATGAAACATTTCATCGCGATTCTGGCGGCGGCCGCATGTGGCCGCGCGCTGGCGAACGCACAAGCCGCGGATGCCGGCTTCCTGACGCTCCAGGCCCCTATCGTGGCCTACAACAACTGGTCGGCATACGACGAATTGTCGGATAACGTTCCGCAAACCGAGCAGCTCGCCATGAAGGAGTTGGATGAGCTGCTGCGTCTGCGGCGGCGCGGCGTGCGGTTCGATTACTACATGATGGATGCGTTCTGGTATGCCAAGGATGGCGCGTACCGGACGTGGCGCAAGGCGACATGGCCCAACGGTCCGGACCACTGGCTGGCGCGCTGCAAGGAAAACGGCATCAAACCCGGCCTGTGGTTCGGCACCAACATGCTCGTACAGCTTGACCCGGTGTCCGAATGGGAGGACTCGCTCAGCAAGAAGCGCTGGACCGCGTGCTTCTTCAAGGGCGGTTTCTTGCCGCATTTCACGCAGACGCTGCAGATGTGGTACGACCGCGGCGTCCGCATGTTCAAGTTCGATTTCGTGGATTTCACGGCCGCTCCGCCGGATGTGGAATCGGCGATGAAACCGGAAGAGATTCGTGCGCGCAATGAAACGGCGTTCCGCGAAGCACTGCGCAAATTCCGCGAGCGGAATCCGGACGCGGTGCTGGTGGCATTCAACGGCTTTGGCGGCGACCTGGAGACGACCACCGGGTTTCCCTTCAAGAACCCCATCGATCTGGGCTGACTCACGGTCTTCGATTCGATCTATTCCGGCGATCCGCGGCCGTCCGACGTGCCCATGATGAACTTCTGGCGCGCGCAGGACTTGTATGGCGACCACATGGTGCGGCGCTTCGAGGACAGCGGCCAGCCGCTGGAACGTATCGATGTCACCAGCGTGATGTACGGGACTACGGGGACCATTTACTACCGGAAGACCAGCGCCTGGAAGAGCGGGCTGATGCTGATACTGGCGCGCGGCGGATGGGTGAACACGATCCACGGAACCTGGAGCTGGTCGACGACGCGAAGGCGGACTGGATGGCTCGCGCCTTCAAACTCTATCTGCCGATGGAGTCGCTGGGGCGCACGAAGACTTTTGGCGGTATTCCAGGAGAGATCGAGCCGTACGGTTTCGCATCGTTTGACGCAAACGGCGCGCTTTACACGGTACTGAATCCCGCGCAGGCGCTGAACCGGGTGGAACTGCCGCGCCTGTCGCAGGAGCAGGCCACCGCCGGACCGGGGGATAGTTTTTCGCGACGCGGGATTTCAGCCGGAGTTCGCCGGCCAATCCATCACACTGGGGCCGGAGCAGATGGCGGTGATCGGTTTCGGCAAGTACGCGCGTCCCCAGTACGACATGGGCATCGAGGATGAAGTGGTCATCCCGCAATCGATCGAACCGGTGGCGGCGGCGTTCCAGTCAGCCGGCACGCACGTGCTGGAGGCTTCTGTCGCCAGCCCGGCGAGAGGCTCGCTGCGCATCGTCACGCGGCAGAGGACCCCGGATGGCTACATCCGGCGTACATGGGCCGGCGGTCCGCCGAAAGGCGAAAACATGGGCCGCGTCTTCCGGATCGAAGCTTCGCAGAACGGGAAGCCGCTGGGTGTTCGCATCAATTACGACAAGGTGATCCGGAGCGGGGTGGGAGAAGTGGACGGCCTAGCAGCGGGGTCAAGCTGGAGGCAGGTCTATAGAGTGCGTTACCGGTGAGAAGGTCAGACCCCGCGGCCAGTTTGGTAGCCAACCGCATCCAGATCTTCATCGCAGGCGAGCCCGTGCGTGGCGCGCAGCATGGCCTGTAGTTGATAGGCCGGCGCGGCGGCGAAGCAGGCCGTGGCCGGGTACCAAACGTACCAGGATGCGGCTTGCAGACCGAAGGGTATGGTGCCGCGGGCGGAGGCCCACAAGCCGATGTCTCCGACCGAGGTAAAGAAGATCGCCGCGGTGAAAGCCACCCAGCAGCGGGCGATCAATCCCCAGCCCATGTTTGCCGCGGACCGGCGAATCAAAATGGCCTGCAACAGCAGAACGCAAAGCAGCGGATCGCTCATCCAGGTGAAGATCTTGTCCGCGGTCACCGGGCCTTCCGGATGTTGCGAGGAAAAGACAACGGCCGTGAAGTAGTGAATGGTGTACACCGTGACGATTCCGAGTAACAAGAAATCGAAGGTCTTCAGGCCGGCGAGGACGCCATTCTTCCGGCAAATCTGCACGACGCGGAAAAGACCGGCGGCCAGAAAGAGCATGGAAATGGGGCTGAAGAGCCTGCCGGTGTAGGCTGCCGTGCGGATCAGGCCGTGACCCGATGCCAGGTAGTACAGGGGATTGAGAAAGGATTCGCCGCCCAGCACGTGGCCGATCACTCCACCGGTAAGCTGCGACAACCCGAACAGGACGATGAGCAGCCATGCCGGGCGCATTGCGTCACCCGGCGCGAACTGGCGCCAGCACAGGTAACTGAGCCGGAGCCCGAGCAGGCTGCAACCCACAAAGAAGAGCACTCCCGGATAATCGAAGAAGGCCCGCATCCACATCCAATTGCCTGTCGCCCACCAGGCGGAAAAGGCGGCCAGTGCGAGGAGTAGCAGCAGCAGTATGCTCCAAAAGATCAATCGCGGTATTCTGCCGGCGAGAATCCAGGCTGTCGGCGTCGGCCCCGCAGGCATCCTCAGCACTCCGCGCCGGCAATCTGTTCCGCCAGAGCATCGGCGGCTGCTGCGCCGAGGAAGGCGCTGAACATCGGTTTCATGACCAGCACCAGGTGGCGCTCCGGCTCGCCGCCGCCAGACGCCTGCGCCAGGCGGCTGGCCGCTTCCCGTCCAAAATACAACTCGATGGTCCTGGTAAGGCGCGCGTGCGCGGGATTGCGCGCGTATCTCTGCCAGTTTCCTGGCCAGGCGCGCATGCGCGTCTGCAAGCGCTCGAACGCAATGGCCAGCGCGGACAGTTCGCCCGGGCCGATTTCGTCCTCCCGCGCCTTCTGGGAAGCGCGTCGAATGCGCAGAGCCTGGGCGCGGCAGGCCGCACAACGCTCCAGGTGGCGGCCCGTGTCCGTGCTCGGGTAAGCGGTCCCGTCCGCCCACTCCACCAGATCTTCCATCGGCGGATGGACTCCGGGAGTCGTGAACGGAAGGAATTTCAGAAACCCGCCCATGACGCATCTCCTTCGGCGAGGCCCAGTACCAGGCGCATCTTGCGAACCGCGCGCGAAAGCAGCGCCCAGACCGTCCCAGAGCGCAGCCGAAGCGTGGCTGCGATTTCGTCATAGCGAAGCCCGTCGCTGCGCAGACGGAAGCAGGCATACTCCCTGGCGGTCAACGTCTTGCGGACGAGATCCCACAACTCATGCTGAAGGCACTCCCTTTCCGGATTCTCCTTCCGGCAGAGGCGGGTGGGAATATTTTGGGAATATAATCGATGCTGGTCTCATTCCGCACCCGGTACTCCTTCTGGCGATCGCTCAAGTAATTGTGCATGACTCGATACACCGCGCGCGGCGCATGAATGCGCGTCCCGGCGCACAGGGCGGCAAAGTAGCGCATGAATGCCTCCTGCAACGCGTCCAGGGCGAGCTCCTCATCGTGAACCAGGGAGATCGCATAATTCCGGAATTCGGCGGCCCGCTCCAGATAAAGGGAAGTCACTTCGCGCCGGGCACACTCCCGCAGGGCGTCCTCTCGCTCGACGCGCCGCAGATTTGGCGCAAGCGGCATGACGGGGCCGGTTTGGTCTACCGTCCACATGGACTCGTTCCTGAATGGACTATACCACTGGGCGCCCGATCTCGGGCGACAAAAACATCCGATTCCCGAAAAATATTTCTTCCCCTTCAGCGTAAATAAAACCGCCGGCTCATTCGTCCTAACCAAAGATCCGCAAAGGACCGGGAGGTTAGTATGCGCAAAACCGTTTGGTGGGGTTGCTTCGTTCAGATGCTGCTCGCGAGCGTGGTATGGGCACAGGCAAACCGCGCCACGATCACGGGCACCGTGACAGACTCCAGCGGCGCGGTGGTCGCCGGCGTGGAAGTGACCGCCACCAATTCAGACACGAACGTAGCCACGAAGACGGTCTCCAACCAGGACGGCATTTACGTCTTGCCTAACCTGCCGCCGGGACACTATGCCGTCGAGTTCAGGAAGGAAGGGTTCCAGGCCGAGCAACTTCCGGCCGTCACGCTGATTTCGACCCAAGTCGCCAAGCTGGACGCGTCGCTCCAGGTTGGTTCGGTGAACACTTCGGTTACCGTATCCACTAACGCGCCCGTGCTGGAACAGGAGCGGGCGTCGATTGGAACGAATATGCAGGCCAGCGTGGTCAACGATCTCCCGCTGAGCATCTACGGCGGCGGGCGGTTTGTGGAGGACTTTGCGGTGGCCATCACGCCGGGCTATTCGCCGATCAGCAGCCATTACGGAGCCGTGGTCAACGGCGGCCAGTGGTTCACCAAAGACTCCAAAGACTACACCGTGGATGGCACATCGGGCACGGCGGACATTCAAGGCAACTCCATGCAAAACGGTCCGAGTATGGAAGCCGTTCAAGAATTGCAGGCCCAGACCAGCGGGTTGGATGCGCAGAGCAGCATCACAGGCGGCGGCGTGATGTCGTTCAACCTCAAGTCGGGTACGAACCGGCTGCACGGGTCGGCCTTCGCCTACGGCCACAACGAACTGCTGGACGCCAACACCTGGACGAACAACAACCAGGGCATACCCAAGGGCAGGGCGCGCGCATGGGACTACGGCGGGAGCGTGGGCGGTCCCATCCGCAAGAACAAGACGTTCTTCTTCGGCACGTTCGAGCGCTACACCCAGACGGACTTCCGGCTCGGCGGATTCAGTTCGGTGGTTCCCACGGCCGACTTCCTGAACGGGAATTTCAGCGCGTTGCTGGACAAGAGCCAGGTTCTCGACACGGACACACACGGCCATCCAGTTTACGCAGGCGCGATTTTCAATCCGAACGATCCGGGAGCGGTTTTTGCGGGCAACATTATCCCGAGCTCGATGTTCAGCAAAGTTTCGCAAAAGATCGTCGCAATTTACCAGAAGTCTTATGCGCCCCAAACCAGCGGACTCAACGCCAATAACCGGCTACCCCTCAGTAACTCACCCGCACAGACCCCCAACGAGGCCGTGATCAAGTTAGACCATAACCTGGCGGACGCGGACCGTCTGTCGGGGTCCTGGGTCTATAACCATAAACCGCGCACGCTGGTGGACAGCGGCGGCGTCTGGGAAGCGGGAACCACCGACGGAGGGCCTCTTTCCGCCTCGCGGACCAACTCCTTTCACTCGGACCAGTGGCGGCTCAGCGAGTCGCATATCTTTTCGTCAAATCTCCTAAATGTTTTGAATCTTACCTACAACTACGACTGGCAGGGCGACCAGCCTTCGGCCGCCGGCAACTGGCCGGAGCAGCTCGGTTTGGGGAGTACCGTCGCCACCAACTTCTCCCTGATCGGCTTCGGAAGCGACGTGAACGGCCACAAGGAAGATTTCATGGGCAACAGCTTTCAGGGAAGTTTCGCGGGCGCCTCGATGATTGCCGGCGACAGCGTCACCTGGACGAAAGGCCGGCATAACTTCACGTTGGGCGGCGATTTCCACGCACACCAGGTAAACAGCCACAGCGGTCGGGCGCGATGAACTTCAACTTTACGAACAACACCACCGGCAACCCAGCCGCGGACTATAACAGCAAGGTCGGTTACGGCTTTGCCAGCTTCCTCTTGGGAGACGTCAGCACCGCGGGCGAAACCACGCCTTATGACTTGTACGGGCGGCAGAAATCCATGTCGCTCTTCGCCCAGGATAGCTATAAGGTGACGCCCAAACTCACTCTCAACCTGGGACTCCGCTGGAACTACACATTCCGGTTCCACGAGAAATACGGTCACTGGGCGAACTACGATCTGAATGCCATCGATCCCACACTTGGCATTCCGGGCACTCTGGTCTTCGCCAATGGCGGAGGCGACAGCTTCGAAAAGAACGAGTACCACAGGAACTTCGGACCGCAGATCGGCGTTGCCTATTCGCCCTGGAAGAAGGTTGTGTTCCGCGCGTCCTGGGGTCTGATCTTTATGCCGGCGAGTGTGCCCTACTTCAATGGTGTCCCCAATGGATTTGCGCCCGGATTCAAGGGTACCAATTCAGTGAATACGCCCTTCAACTGGGATAGCGGCTATCCCGGTGTCTATCAGCCCGGAAACAGGAATGTGGACCCGTCGACGCTGTTTCCCCTTGTCAGCGTCGATCCGCGGGCGTTGCGCGCGGGCACCAGCAGTGCGTTTAACATCGGCGTACAATATGAGTTGACGCCCAATACGAGGCTGGAGGTTTCGTATGTGGGCAACCGCGCCAACCACCTGGCAGACACAGCCTTGGCTTGGAACGAAGCGCCCGCGTCCATTTTCTTCAATCTAGTCAACAAGTACGGCGCCGGCCCCTTTAATTATGACGTCGCCAGTCCGGCTGACGCCGCCAAATTTGGTCTCAAGTACCCCTTCCCGAACTTCTACGGGTCATCGCTGGCGGCAGTCGCGCCGTATCCGCAGGTGGCTGAGTGGGCCACTCTGAACTGGTACTACCCCAACCTGCTGTATGTAGGATTGCCGCTTGGTCAGAGTTTTTATGACTCGATGGTGGTGAACGTGGTAAAACGTACCGGGCGCGGCCTGACTATGGATCTCAGCTACACGCTATCCCGCCAGGAAGGCGACACTTTTTCAGCACAGCAGGAGTACAACGGCTACTACACTCCCGTGCAGGATTTCTCCAATCTGTCCCAGGCCGCGCACACGTTGACGGGCTAAGATCAAACCCATATCGTGAAAGGATTTGTAAGCTACGAACTGCCTTTTGGAAAGGGACGGCGCTGGCTGGCCAATCAGGGCCGCATTGTGAATGGTATCGCAGGTGGATGGACCGTGGCCGGTATTCTACTGTATTACTCCGGCCAACCGTTCGAAGTCTCGCAGTCCGGTCCTTCCTACTGGCCTTTGTGGGGTAACATTCTCCCGAACTTCAATCTGAATGGATATAAAGGCTCTTCAGATCCGAATAAGTATCAGGCGCCGCTGCCGGGCCAGCAAACCGTTCCCGCAGTGGACTTCTATATGCCATCGAGCGTGGCGAGCAATCCGGTTGCTGGACAGCTTGGTACCGGACCGGCGGCCATCTCGGCGCTGCGCTGCCCCGGAGGCGCAAATGAAAACATCAGCCTCCTGAAATACTTGCCTTTCGGCGCTGAGGATCGGTATAAGCTATCTTCCGCGCCGAGTTTTACAACGTGTTCAACCGCCACGCCTACAACATCAACGGCTGCGGTGGCAGCAGGACAAGCATAGGCACGGACAACTTCGGTCAAATCTTTGGAGTCCTTGACAACCCGCGGACGGGGCAGTTTGCGGTGCGCTTCGAATTCTAAATAGGGGTCTTCGTGGAATCGTGTGGGTGAAAATGATGGTTTTCGACCCCTGTTAATACCTCCCAAGACTTCCCGCAAGGGGTCCTGACCCCCACGGGACCCAGCGACAATGGCATGATGCTTGAGTGCCTAGATCTAAATCCTCGATCCGTTGGTAGTTGTCTTCCGGCTCCGGTCCAGTCATCCGGACTACGGTAACCGATCCGGCGCAAAATATCCAGAGATTTCTTTGTCGCAAGTCAACCAGCTACGGCCCAGTCTGCCGGGCAATGTCGGTAATCAGGTAATCAGGTACACTTATGGTTTCACCCTCGATGTTTGTGCAGCCTGTTCTCAGCCTGTTAGCAGGCTGAGCGGCCGCGGAGGCGGCCGCACTGTAACCACGGCAGTAAGATGCTCTCGTAAGTCGTTTGCATGGCCTCTGGCACTTCGCGCACGAGAGCACCGAAACTGCCGGCTCTCAGGCTTACCGTGGAAGCCTGAGGCGCCAGCAACGTGACCCGCGCGCCTAACTTCGGATGGCAAATCCAGTATTCCTGAATCCGATTAACCGGGGAGCCGACTCTCTCTACAAAGCCTCAGGAATTGGCGCATCCCAGCTACCGCCGGTGGTCGGCTGACGCTACATCTGAGGCCTATCGCGTCATCGCTCATCCGGACTCTCCGGTTCGTCCCGCATGCCTCTGTCGCCAGAGCGTAAAGTACAACGAGTAACTTCTGGCGCAATTTGACCGTGTGCATACCTATTTGCCCGGAAGAGCTAAGAACCGAGAGACGCACGGGCCGCTTCACGCCGGGTCTCGTACTCCGAGGTGAGGAACGTGGCGGCGAACACCATGACTCCGCCGATGATCTGTGGCAGACGCACGCGTTCGCCCAGAGTAACAGCCGAGAGAAGCACCCCGAAAATCGAGAGCAGATAGATCGAAACCGAAACCTGTACGGCTTCGAGACGCTTGAGCACCCACATCCAGAGGACCATGGCGATTCCCCAAGTCAGCGACCCGAGAACGCCGATGGAGATCCAAACCGTCGCGGGATAGCCGCGGACGCCGTAGAACGGCTGTTGGCCGAACAGCGAGATGGCGGCGCAGGCAGTGCCTCCCACCACATAGGTGTAGACCAGCACACGCAACTCGCCGAAGCGGGGCAGCACTCTCTTGCTGTACGTGTTGTAAAACGCGCTGCCCAGTCCCGAGAATAGAACGACGATATTGCCCGCCAGCGTGTGCGCGTTTACGACCGCACCGCTGAGATCCGATTTCGAAGTGATGACGGTGCCCGCGAGCGCAACCAGCAGGCTCGCGACGCGCAACACCGTGACCCGCTCTCCGAGCAGAATCATGGCCATCGCGACCATCAGCACGGGAATGGTGAGCTGGATAATGGCGGCGTGCGAAGCCGTCGAACGCGAGATCCCCCAGGAAAGAAGCAGGGACGGAGGGAGGATTCCGAAGATGCCCAGCAGGACGAAGTCGAGGGCGGAGCGTGCATCGAGGCGCGGCGGCTCAGCCGGGCCGCGCCGGGCGGAGACGATCAGGAAGGGCAGCAACAGGAGAGTCGAAAAGAGCAGCGTCCAGAAGTTCAGCACGGCCGCATTCATGTGGTCCGAAGCAATCTTGTAAGCGGGGTACTGCGCGGCCCACAGCAGGTTGACCAGGACCAGCGTGGCGATGTTGACGTATCGCTTCGTCAGCATGCGGCCGCTCTCCGCAACGCGATCAGTTCGCACGTATCCGGCATCGGGAGTTCGACGCGCAGCCCGTCATCCAAAAGCCGCGATCCCGCCACGCGCGCGGACGATCGAGCGCGCAGGTACTCAGCGTCGTACGCAGCGTCGCGCTGGAGCCCTTTCAACCGGATCGGCCATGCCGCCGCGGGATGCCGATTGCGGAAGACATAAACGACGCCCTCGCCCCGCCGTTCGTCCCAAAGCTGAAAGGCATCCCATCCGCGCGGGTGCGGCCGTCCGATCAGGCGGTAGACCTTGCCGGTGGCGGCCAGACCGCGGAAGCGTTTGTAGAATCCTATTTCGCGGACCAGCCTGCCGCGCTGCTCCTCCGTCAGGAGACGGGGATCGCTCAGCAGCGTCCACGGTCCGCCGATCATGGAGCTTTGGAGTACGGTGGACAGGTCGCCGGCGGAGTCTTCGATCCGCAGGTAGCGGTGCTGGCGGTCGAGAGGGAAAATCTGAAGGTGACCGTACACCATTTGCCGGAGACGAAAAGCCTCATAGGCGTCGCCGATCAACTGCACGTGGTGGCGCTGGAGCACGCCGTAGTCGGGCACGGCGCTGTCATTCATCCACTGCTCACAGACCAGGCGCGGGTAGCGGGCGCGAATGAAATCCATGATTTCGTAGAACGCTTCGCAGGATGCCATGCGGCTATCGCCCGGCGTGTGCGTATGGGTGCGCGACTGGCAGATCGTGATCAGGTCGAAATCGTGTTTCAGCCAGTCCAGCTCCGCCTCGTCGATGATGCGCGCCAGTTGGTCTTTTACCCACTCGCGTGCCGGCCGGTGAGCCAGGCATAGGATTCGAGTGTTCCAGGTAGAGGCTGCCGTGCGGATGAAGAAGTCGTCGGGGATCGGTTTGCCGTTATACTCGGCGAGCCAATCGGGATGCTCGCGCACCACCCGCGAAGGCTCATCGGCATTGCCGAATCCGAACCACAGGCCGAGCTTCATGCTGCGCTCGTGTACCGCGCGGCTGACACGCCGGGAGCCTTGCGGAAACCGGGCCGGATCGAACCACCAGTCGCCTATGCGGGGGAACCAGCCGAAGTCCCACAGGAAAAGCTCGCAGCCAATGGCGGCGGCCGCCTCCACCTGTCCCAGCACATTCTTCTCGGTGGGGAACCAGGGGTGCGTGCCGGGCTCGTTGTGCGGATTGCGCTTTTCGTCGATGGCGGTGGCCCACGTACAGTAACCAGCCCAGGGGAAATCGCGCTCGGGCAGCGGCGGGCTGAGCGCCTCGCGCACCAGGGCGTGCGAGAGCGCCGCGGCATCATCCAGATCGCCTTTGACGAACCCGTACCAACCCACGGGTGAGGCCATGGAAGCGCCGGGCGCAAGCGGCTCGGACATGCGGTCCGCATCCAGCCCGCCCGATATGAGGCAGGGTTCCAGGCCTCCTCCGAAACTTACCACCATCGGGCCGGACCACTCCCAGCCCCCGATCAGCAGTTCTTCGGCCTCGGGCACAGCGAGGCTGAACCAGGCGCAATCCGGCGAATAGGGCCCCGTGCGGATCTGCTGTTCGGCGTTCTCTTCGATGGTCCGGCGCTGCATCGGATTGCCGGGGCTGGGGATCATGGCGCGGCCGAAATTGTTCAGCCAGCGCAATTCGAGAGGCGCCGGAGCGGGCGCCACGCGAAGCTGGAACGTGTCGAGCCGCGTGATTCTGAGCGGGCGCGTGCCGGTGTTGGTCACGGTGGTCCACTGCCGGATCACGGGCAACCGCTCGTGACACGCGTAATGCCGCGTGATGCGCAGCGGAGACGTCGTGGAGTCCAGCAGAATGCTGGTTGCCTTCCAACCGCGCGCGAGCGAACTCTGGCTAGCGTCCACGCTTCGCCAACCGCTGCCGCCGGTGAGCGTCGTGTCCTTGCCGCCATCTTCGAAGCGGACCAGAAACTCTTCCGAAGGCGCGGACGGGTGGATCCACTCGCGCTCGAGAGCGTTGTGGCCAAGCGAGACGCAGACGAAGCGTCCCTCCCGCAACTCCAGCCTCTGTGCGCAGCCTCTGTTGGAAACAATCCACTGGCGCGGGGATGATGGAACCAATCCGGCAGCCGCCAGGAGCTGGCCGAACTGGCGGCGCGATAAAGGAGCTACAATCGACGCGGTGTTCATTCGTTTTGGAATTCTCCTCCTGTCATCGTTGCTGCTCCCTACGGCTGCGCGCGCGGAAGAATGGGGCGCGCGGTTCGCCGATCCGCCGGCGGAATATGGCATGGGCGTGCACTGGTGGTGGTTCGGACCGGCAGTCACCAGGCCAGAGGTCGAGCGCGAGTTGAAGGTGATGCATCGCGCGGGAATCGCTTCCGTGCTGATCTACCCGGTTTACCCCATCAGCCCCGACGATCCGGCGCACGGCATACGGAACCTGCGATACCTCTCGCCGGAGTTTCTGGACGTGCTGGGCCACGCGGTGCGTTACGCGCGTCAACTGGGCATGACCGTGGAGATCGTCATCGGAACAGGCTGGCCGTATGGAGGGCCGAGCGTGACGCCCGACCGGGCGGCCCGCAAGCTTCGCGTCGAAGCCGGCGGCGAGCCATCTCTCCGGATCATCGACATTCCCACGGGCATGCGCGTGAAGCGCGCCTCGCTGGGGGCCGAGGGCCTGGTGCTCGACCACCTGAATCGCAGCGCGGTCATGAGCTTTCTCGACGAGGTAGGCGGCAAGTTGCTGGCAGCGGCGGGCAAGGGCAACGTGCGTGCGATTCACCTCGACAGCCTGGAGGTGTTCGACGAGGAATGGACCGGCGACTTTGCCGCCGAATTCGCGCGGCGCCGCGGCTACGATTTGAAGCGGTACCTGCCGGCCCTGGTACGCGGCAGCACGGTCCCGCTGGCAGCAGACGTCCGGTTCGACTTCTGGCGCACGTTGAGCGAACTCGCCCGCGAGCGATTTGTGCGGCCGTTGCATGAGTGGTGCCGGAGTCATGGCGTTGCACTTCAGGCGGAAGCGTATGGCACGCCGCCCGTGGATATGGCGAGTTACGCCGATGTGGACGATCCGGCGGGCGAAAGCTATGACTGGAAGACCTTCGTGGCATCCCGTTGGGCCAGTTCGGCGGCGCACCAGTTCGGCAAGCGCGTGATAGCCGCGGAGGCGTACACATGGCTGAGATATCCGCGGTACGTTGCGACGCTGGAAGACCTGAAATTCGGTTCCGATCTCCATTTCGTCTGCGGCATCAACCGCATCGTGGCGCATGGGTACAACTACTCGCCGCCCGAAGCCGGCGTACCCGGCTGGTCCTATTACGCGGCGGTCGAACTGAACGACAACAACACCTGGTGGCCGTACTTTCCCCTGCTTGCAGACTACGTGCGGCGCGCCAGCTATGCGCTGAGGCTCGGCAAGCCGCGGGTGGACATTGCGATTTACTTGCCTGAAGACGACGTCATGGCCGGGCAGCCGATCGGGGGTGGGCTCGAACTCTACATGGAAACGAAGTCCCACCTGAGTGGCGGCGAGCGTGTGCCGGAGTTCGGGCTGCCCTCCGCGGTCCAAAGCGAGAGCCCGCTCATTAAGACAATTCTCGCGGCAGGCTTCAGCTTCGATGGTTTCGATCACAGCCTGGAAGCGGCCGGCGTGCAGACTTCCGGCGGCCTGCTCACCGCCGGCGACGTGGCATACCGCATCGCCGTCCTTCCAAACCTGAAAGGCATCTCTCTCTCGCTGCTCGAAATCCTGCGCGAGTTTTGCCGCTCGGGAGGCATACTGGTGGCCACGCGACGCGTGCCGGACACGGCTTATGGCTTGGTGAACCGGGAAGCCAATTGCGCCCGCGTGCGGTCGATCATGGCCGAACTGTTCGGCGCGGGGCCCGCGGACCGTGCGCGGCGGCATCCCTACGGCCGCGGCATGGCCATCTACGTTCCGGACGAAACGGTGGAACTCTCCGGCGTTCTCCGTTCGCTGGGGCCGGAGATCGACTTTGGCCATCCCGACCCCGAGTTGGCTTTCGTGCATCGTGCCGACGGATCCCGGCACGTCTATTTTCTGGTCAACACTTCCCCGCAACAGAAGACCATCGCGCCGGTCTTTCGCGAGGGCCGCGGGACGCCGCAGTTTTGGGATGCGATGACCGGGACGGTCGCCGATGCTCGGTCTTTCCGGCCGGCCGTGACGCTCGATGGCTATGGCTCCATCATCGTGGTGTTTGACGAAAAGGCAGGCAGCGCGCGCCGCGAATGGTTCGAAAGGCGGCTTCGTGCGTCCGAAGCGCTCGAACTGTCCGGCCCATGGACTCTTGAAATGGATGGCCGCGCGACGCCACTCGAAAAGCTGATCTCCTGGGCGGATCTGCCCGGATACCGCTATTACTCCGGGAGCGCGACTTACCGCACGACCGTCCGGGTTCCCGATACTGTCTCCGGCTGGTGGCTCGATATGGGCGATGTGCGCGAGATCGCGGACGTGACGCTCAACCACCAACGCGCGGGCGTCACCTGGAAACGGCCTTACGCGCTGGATGCAACCAAGTGGATCCAGCCAGGCGAGAACACGATTGAAATCCGCGTGACTAACCTGCTGATCAACCGCGTGCTGGGCCAGCCCGACCCGGATTACTCCAGACTCCCGTCGCGCCGCTTTCCGTTGCCCGAGGAGAAGAAAAGAATCGCGCATCCGTTACCGTCCGGGCTGCTTGGTCCCGTCAAACTGGTCCCTTACGAGCCTGTACCACGCCATCGAGACCGATAGATTCGATCTCACCGCCTTCGAAGAATACTGCCGCCAGCCTCGCTCCGACACCGCTCCCAGCCGCGAGCACCGGTGCGGTGCCGCGCTCGACCGCCTTTGCCAGTCCGACACCCGGGATGCTCGTGAACGGCTCGACCGCCATCACGTAGCACCGCCCATACCACGGGTAGCCGAAGCTGCCGCGCAACTCCTGCCAGAACCAGAGGTACGGGAATACTTCCTCCGGCCAGGCCAAGCCGAATCCCAGGCCGAGGGCCGGATTGGTGAATCCATACCAGCCGGCATCGAGCCCGGAGAGATAACCGAATTCGGTCACGCGGTCGCGCGCATCCGGAACCACGCTCAGATCGACGTTGTGCCCGTTCTTGCTCTCCAGTTCCGGCCAGTGGCCGCGCACGCCCGCGCCAATGCGGCACGCCGGAGCAATCTCCACATCATGGGCCTCAAAATGGCGTGCCGGAACCTGCAGCCGGCATCCCCCGCTGAGGAAGGGCGCACCCAACGCCGGGTGGTGACCCCACATGTAATGCAGGTCCTCCTCGCCGCGGTTTTCGATCCGTTCATCGATCAACAGCGCGGCCAGGCCCCCTTCAACGCGCATGGTTCTGCGGACGAGAAACGGGCTGCGGGCCAGTTGGACCGTGAAATCGACTTCCACCGCCGTGCCGCTGTTTTGCCGGGCTGTGTAGTCCCACGACGCGAGGGAAGCCTCGCCGTGAAAGCTCAGTGCGGCTCCGCGATATTCGCAGGCATCGCCGCCGTTGGGCAAGATCTCCTGCCAGCCGCCTTCGTAATGATCCAGCCAGGCGGCCTCGGAGGTGGGTGCCGTGGCCACGACGCTGCCGGGGCGCCGCGGGCCCCACGGCGATTTCCAAAGCACGTCCAGCGAGCGCGGTTCGTAAACCAGCGAGTAGATGTCCGCGCCTTTCTCGGGCAGGACCGTCGCCGCAACGAGGCCGTTCGAGAGCGTCAGTGCGCGCATCCCCGCGATTGTGTGTTCACGCAGCTTGCAGCAATGTTCGGGCATCGTTATTCGATGACAGTCATGGGCGCCGCGAGCGAGCGCTCGACCACGTCCGAGTCCATTTCCACGCCCAGGCCGGCTTTGTCCGGCAGGTCCCAGTAGCCGTCTTTCAGCTCCGGCTCGGGCCCGGCGAGGTTCGAGCGCAGGTACGACGGGAAGAAGTCCCGCGCGAAGAATTCCGTATAGGGACACGCCGGCGCGGCCGCGCCAAAATGACGGGTAGCGGCCACCGTCAGGCCCGTTTTCCAGGCGTGCGGTACGCAACGGACACCGCGCTCCGCGGCCATACGGGCGCAGCGCATAGCCTCGGTCAAACCGCCCACACGCCCCACGTCCGGCTGGATCACGTCGCAGTGGCCGCGATCCATCAGCTCCCGAAATTCATGCCGCGTCTGGAGAAACTCACCCACGGCCAGCGGGGTTGTGGTGGCGTTGGCCAGCCGCGCCAGGCCGTCCAGATCGTCGGTGTGGAGCGGCGTCTCGACGAAGAACAGCTTGTCGTCTTCCACGCGCCGGAGAGCCCACAGAGCGTCGTTGTAGTTGTTCCAGCGGTAGCCCAGGTCGATCATGAAATCGCGGCCATCGCCCGCGATGCGGCGGCATTCGTGGATGAACGCAACCAGTTCGCGGTCGTCGATCAGGTCGTAGAAGAGCATTTCCATCTTCATGGCACGGAACCCGGCGTCGACAGCGCGTTGCATTAACGCGATCGAGCACTGCCGCATCTCCGGCCAGGAGCGGCCCTGCGGCATGCTCTGGAACAGTGTCGCGTAGGGCGTGACACGAGGGCGGGCTGCGCCGCCGAGCAGCCGGTACGCCGGATGGCCCATCAGCTTGCCGCGCAGGTCGTGGAGCGCGATATCGATGGCCGACATCAGCATGATTCCCAGCCCGCGCCGCCCGTGGTAGATGGTGCCTTCGTAGACTTTGTCCCACAGGCGCTCGACTTCGAGCGGATTGTCGCCGATGAGCAGATCGCGAATACTCAGGCTCCAGATGTGCGCGCTGGGGGTTTCGAGCAGCGCGGCGATGGCGTTTGGCGGCGCGTCGGTCTCGCCGAGACCGTAGACGCCATTGTCCGCGGTCACGCGGATCACGGCCGTGTCCACGGCGCCGTCGCAATCCGCCGCGTTGGCGTGCGGCGAGCGAAGTTGCAGGCACTCGATTTTAGCGATGTGCATCCGTCTTTCTCCGTAGAATTAACTCGTGGCGTAGGCACTCTTGCCTGCCGCTGAAGCGCCGCACAGCCGGAGCCTCGGCCTCCCAGATTCTCCTCAGTTGTGCGCCGCGTCCCATTCGCTAATGGCCGGCCACTGTCATGGCGCCGTCCACCACCAGGCAGGCGCCGGAAATGAACGACGCGGCGTCGGAAGCCAGGAACAGCGCCGCTTCGGCGATGTCGCGCGGTGTGCCGATCCGCCCGAGCGGGTGGAAGGAGAGCACCTGCCGCATGGTGGCTTCCCGGTCGGGGACGCCGGCCAGCCATTCCTCCATCATCGGGGTGTCGATATAGCCGGGGCAGATGGCGTTGGCGCGGATGCCGTCGCTGCCGTGATCGAGAGCGAGCGTCCGCGTCAGAGCGAGCAGTCCGGCTTTGGATGCATCATACGCCGCGTTGCCCGCATAGGAGACGAACGCGTGCACCGAGGAGATGTTGACGATGGCCCCTCCGCGGCCGCGCATGTGAGGGATGGCGTACTTGGCAAACAAGAACGCACCTTTGAGATTCACGCCAAGCTGTCGGTCCCATTGCGCCGAGCTGTATTCGGGCATGGTCCCGGGCACCTCGATCCCGGCGTTGTTGACCAGAATGTCCAGCCGGCCGAGTTCAGCGATAGTGCGCTCGACCGCCGCGCGGACATGCTCTTCATTGGACACGTCACCTTCGAATGGCAGCGCTCTGCCTCGTGCGCAGAGCCCCGCGGCAGTGCGGCGGGCGCCTTCGCCATCGATATCGAAGATTACGACTGCCGCGCCGCCATCCACAAATCGTTCGGCGATGCCCGCGCCGATTCCCTTCGCGCCGCCAGTGACCAGCGCAACCAAGTTATCGAGCTGCATGCAGTTGCTCTCCCATCTCCAAGCACTCCCTGGGAGGTTCGGCAAGTTCCAAGTAGGAGCGAATGGCCGCGATGAGCGGGCCCTGCCCCCAGGGCACCACGGCGCCGCGAGGCATGGTGCGATAGTGCTCCGGGCGGGTGCTGGGGAACGTCTCGTACGACACGCCGTCCAGCACGCCGTCCTCATTCACTTGCCGAACCAGGAATTGCATGGCAGTTTTCAGAATCCGATGGTACCGTCTGGCGGGAACTAAACCAAGCCGGATGGCGCGGCAGATCACGTCGATGAAGAAGGCCGCCGTGGACGACTCGATGTAGGAATCCACTTCGTTGAGGATGGTGTGCCAGGCGCCGCCATCGTCCTGTAGTTCCGCCAGCCGCTCGACGCCATCCCGCAGCACGCCGGCCAGTCTTCTCCCGGGGGCGGTCCCGGTTCCGATCACTTCCAGCGTGAGCGCCACGCCTAGCAGCCCCCATCCGTTGCCGCGCGCCCACAGAACGCCATTCGGCTTACCCGTGCGCTCCATCCAAAAATGGTGGAAGAGCCGCTGGCCGGGGTCATAAAGCAACTCGATCTGCGGGAGGATGTTGGCGACAGCCAACTCGCGGTAATGCTCCTCGCCAGTGACCTCGTAGAGCCTGGCGAAGAAGGGCCCGTCGAAGTGGATCGAGTCAACGAAGATGCACGGGCCGCCATCGGCCGGCCGCACGGTCCCGGCCTCGCGGGCGCCGGGAACCTCCGGCGGTAGTTCGATGGCGGCGTTCTCGTACCGGACATAGGCGCCGCCCGCAGTCCTGCGGAAACCCGCCAGATAGCGGGCATGCGCGCGCGCGGCTTCCAGCAACGCGTCATCGCGGGTGCATTGGTATGCTCGCAGGAGGGCCACTCCCGGCGCCGTGTAGTCAAACGCGCTCCGGAAGCGCTCACGGGCGATCCATCCTTTGAGCAGGCCGTAGACGAAGCCCAAGTATTTGCCGTCGCCGGTGAGATCCGTAGCATCCAGCAAGCCTTCGATCCCGATCGAATCCCCCCAAAACCACATCTTCCAGGGGTGCCCAAGCAGGCGATCGGCGGCCCTGGCGGCGATCAATCGCAGATCGCCATTAACCTGCATGGGCGACCTGCCGGCGCGGGCGAATGTCGGCCATGGCCGATTCCCGGCCCTGGATATCGGTGCGAACGCGATATAGAGGTCCGCCGAAGAAGCCCGAATGCGGATCGTAGCCCGGCGGCATCAACGGCATGGCTTCGGATTTTGCCGCCGTGGTGATGTAAAGGTCCGTCAGATCCGGACCGCCGAAGGTTACAGACGACGTTTGCTTGGCTGGGATGAGGATGCGCAGTTCCTGCTTGCCGTCGGGGTCATATCGCACGACGCATCCGCCGTACCATTGCGCGGACCAGACAAATCCTTCCGCATCCACCGCTAGGCCGTCGGGGATGCCTTCGCCGGCGGGAACCTGCACAAAGATCCTGCGGTTGCTGGCCACCCCGCGGCCAACGTCGTAATCGTAGGCCCAGATCTGCCGGGTGGCTGAATCCGCGAAATACAGGGTGCGTTCATCAGGCGAGAGGCCCAGGCCGTTGGAGAGGTGAAATCCCTCGTCGAGAACGGCGGGCGTGCCGTCGCTATCGATGCGGATCAGCCGGCCAAGTTCGTATCGCCCGGAGGGGTCATAAAAGAACGAAGCGGTCAGCAGCCGGCCGGTGGAGTCGGTCGTGCAATCGTTGAGTTGGAGGCGCGTGCCCTCGGCGCGATCCGCGACCGGTGCGAGCGCGCCGCGGCCGTCCCAGGTCCAGACTCCGGCGGTGTTGGTCACGACGAATCCTCCGGCCCGGTTATGCCGGAAGCCGTAGATTTCGATGTCGCTGCGCAGCGTTTCATAGCGGCCGGAGGCGGCATCCAGGCGGTGGAACTGCAATCCGACACAATCGGTCCAATATAGCGACTGGGTTTCGGCGTTCCAGAGGGGGCATTCGCCGCAAAGATCGCCCGAGGGAGCGACCACTTCGGGAAGATCGATGAAATGTTTCACCATTTCACCAGCAACCATATCAGCGATCCATCCGCGTGTCAATGGTGATTCGCTGAATGAACCGCATTGACTTCGGCGGCCCAGAGAAGGTGTATTCTGGGTATATAACGTTTCACAAGGACACCATGGCGGCGACCATCAAGGACGTGGCCCGGCTGGCGAGCGTTTCGATCGGCACGGTTTCCCGCGTCCTCAACGAGCGCGCCAACGTGGATGCGCAGTTGCGCGAACGGGTCGAGGCCGCCATTCGTGAACTGCACTACCGGCCGAATGCGCGCGCTCGTGTCTTCGTGCAGAATTCCACGCCGGTGATCTCTTTCATCCTCAGTAATCGCAGCTTGCTGAACCCGTTTCACTCCGGGATTCTCCAAGGAGCCGAGGAGTACTGCGAAAGCGAGGGGTTCTTCGTCATGTTCACGAAGTACGACTATTCGCCGCTGACGAAACCCTCGGAGCTGCGCCTGCCCGGCGTGCTGCAGAGCCATGGCATCGCCGACTGCCTGATCCTGGCCGGCACGAATTATGAAAACTTCGTGGAGGCGGTGGAGAGGCTGGGCGTCCCCTACGTCATCCTTGCCAACCACCACGTGACCGGCAAGCCCGTCGCGCCTTACGATCGCGTGGGCTGGGACGATGACCAGGGGCCGTACGAGGCGACCCGATACCTGATTACGCTCGGCCACCGCCACATCTGGTACATCGGCGACACCTCGCTGCCGTGGTACCAGCAGCGGTACCGGTCCTACGAGCGAGCCATGCGTGAAAGCGGGCTGGAGCCGCTCGGCCAGACTGTCGGGCTGTCGAACGATTACTACGCCAACGGATACGCGTGTACGCAGGTGATTCTCGACAAAGGGTACCCGGTGACCGCAATTTTCGCGGCCTACGACGAGATTGCGTTCGGCGCCGCGGATGCCCTCCAGAAGCACGGCCTCTCCATTCCGCAGGACGTCAGCCTGATCGGGTATGGAGACGACGACGGCGCGCAGTTCAAGGTGCCGCCGCTCACCTCGGTGCACGTGGACAAAGCTCGCGTGGGCCGCGAGCTGGCCCGGATGGCCGTCGAGAAGCTCCGGCGTCCCGGGCGCCGCATGGCCGCCCTTACCGTACCGGTCCGGCTGATGAAGCGCGGCACCACCCGTACGGCCAACGAGCTCGCCGAAACCGCGCAGGGCTAGCCTCGCCTGGAGGCGCGAGCCGGGCCCAAAGGGCAACCCCCTAAAGCGTGCGCCACGATCGAACTCCTTCCAGACTTCTAACCTTGGTGACGACCCGCAGCGCTGAAGCGCGCGCTATGCGACCAGGCCTCTAACCCCCAAAACCAAGCCTGAAAATCCAAGCCTAAAAATCCCCTAAAAATCCTCTAAAAATCCCTCTTGACTTTTGCAGCGCGCGGACATAATCTATCCGGTGAAACATTTCATGGAATGACGCCGCCCGGTCGTAGCGGCCGGCGCGCCAGGGAGTTGCTCAATGCATACCAGACCGTTCTCCGTCGCGTTGATCGCGATACTGTTGCTGGCCGCACCCGCTTGGGCTGCATCGGATCGCGGCGAGCTGCAAGGCACCGTCACGGACCCGCAGGGCGCGCTCATCCCAGGCGCTCAGGTGGTCGTCCGCAATGTCGATACCGGAGTTGAAACCAGACTCACCACCAACTCTGTGGGCTTCTTCTATGCCAGCGAGTTGGTTCCGGGAAACTACACCGTCCGCCTGACCGCGCCGGGCTTCGCCAGCCTGGAAACCTCCGGGCTGGTCGTCAAGGCGGGCGCCATCACCGCCGCCAACGCCGAGATGAGAGTCGGCGAAGCCGCCCAGAGCGTTCAGGTTACCGCCACGCCGCCGTTGGTGGACAGTGCGCCCTCCAACTTCGCCACGGCGGTGGACACGCGTTACATTGAAGACCTGCCGCTCCAGGGACGGGACATTCAAACGCTGGTTCAACTAATCCCCGGGGTGGTGCAATCGAGCGGTCCTTCGGGAGCCGTTTTCGGATTCAACAGCCAGTTCGGCGGCTTTCCGGATCCGCTGCACCTGGTGGGATCCAGCATCAGCGTGAACGGAGGCCAGGCGGGCGCCAATGGCTGGTACCTGGAAGGCTCGCTGAACGCGACTGTGGGCGCCGAGGCCTCAGTGGTGAACCCGTCGCCCGATGCCGTCGCCGAGTTCAACTTGGTGAGCAATGGCTTGGCGGCCGAATATGGGCGCACCAGCGGGGCCGTGGTCAACGTGGTGCTCAAGTCCGGCACCAACCGGGCGCACGGCAGCCTGTACGACTACAATCGCAACTCGTTCTTCAGCGCCACCAATCCCTTCGCGCGCCGCGATGCCACCGGCAACCCGCTCCTGCAACCCAGGGTGAACTGGAATGACTTCGGCGGCACCTTCGGCGGCCCGGTGTACATCCCAAAAGTCTATAACGGGCGCAACCGCACCTTCTTCTTCGTCTCCGAGGACGCCTCCATCCTGCATGAGAATGTCAACCGCATCCTCACGGTGCCGCTACCGGCCGAGAAGCATGGCGACTTTCGCGGGGACCCGCGCTTCGCGGCGGTCTGCGATCCGGCCACCGGCGCCAATAACTGCCTCTACGACCCATGGACCACCACCGGCCCGGATGCCAACGGATACTTGCATCGCAACTATTTCCCCACACCGGTCATTCCGCAGGGCCGCATCAACCCCGAGGCCCAGTTCTATCTGAATACCATACCGGATCCGAACTATGTCGACCCGCTCCAGCAGGGACCCAGTGGTTGCGGCATCACCTGCAACAACTACATTGGCGCGGTGGGCAGCGGCTTGACCACGCACAACATCTCGGTCAAGATCGACCACCGCTTTTCCGACAAACAGGCGCTGTTCGTCGACTGGCTCTATAACCCAAGCCAGTACGAGAATTTCCGGTACCCGTGGGACGGCCCGACCGCGCAAGTCCAGACGGGCGTCATGGGATCGCAGCCATACACTATCAACAACCAACTGGCCATCGTCGGCCTGACCTCGTCCTTCACACCGACGCTGATCAATGAAGCGCGCATGTCCTTCGGGCGGCAGCCCCTCAAAGAGCAACCCAACCCGGACAGCGTCACGGGAAACTCGCAGGTCAAGAAGATGGTCCAAGGGATGAATTACTGGCTCTTCGATCCATACCAATCGGTGCCGACCATCCAGGTCGATAACCTGCAATGGGGCCCCTTGCCCTACCAAGCCAGCGTCTCCATGGGCCAGCAGGCCTACACGGTTTCCGACAACCTGACCAAGGTGAGCGGGCGTCACACGATCAAGGGCGGTTTCATGTTCCGGAGAAACAACCTGTTTAACGAGTCCGGCGGCGGCTATAACATGAGTTTCGGCGCCGATGCCACCAACGATCCGGTGACGCAGCTTGGAGGCAGCGGGCTGGCGACCTTCCTGCTCGGCTGGGTGGACAACGGCCAGCCATACTCTGCCGTGCAGTCCGCACCCTGGCAAACTAACGACGATTATGCGGCCTTCGCCCAGGACGAGTTCCGCGTGCGCTCGAACCTGACGCTCAGCTTCGGCCTTCGGTGGGACATTTCCGGATGGATCCGCGAACGGCACAACCAGTTAGCTACCATCGATTTCAATGCGCCCAATCCCGATATCCCGGCCTACCTGGGCAGGCTGGATTATGTGGGCACGCCCGATCACCCGAGCCGCACGCTGTACCCGGCTAACAAGGACAGCCTGGGGCCGCGCTTCGGCTTCGCCTGGTCGCCGCTGCCGAAAACCGTTATCCGCGGCGGATTTGGTATTGTGTACAGCAACAGCGGGTCGGCCATATTCGGGCAAGACAACGGCGCGTACAGTTCGGCGGGCAACTGGGTTCCGGTGCATGCCCCAATCACGGACCAGTACAATCGCGTGCCGAGCTTCGTACTGGGCCAGCCGGCGCCGTCGATTCCGTTGCCGGACCTCTCCTCCAACGCGGCCAATGATTTTCAAAATCTCGGCGCTTGGACGGCCACCTTTCTGAAGCCCCCTAAGGATCCTTATGTTGAAACGTGGAGTTTCTTCATCCAGCGGGAAATACCGGGAAACTTCGTCATCAATGCCGGCTATGTGGGCAGCCACGGCCTGCATCTTGCCAGCGACGAAGTGCGGGCGCTGGACTATCCGCCGGTAAGCACCCTGCAATCGTTGCGCAGCAAGATCAATCTGGGTTATCCGGTCGATCCCGCGCTGGGCCCGCTCTACGGATGCCCCATCGATGCGGCCACGAACAAAGCCATGTGCTCGGGCTGGACGGCCTTCGCGCCCTATCCGCAATTTGGGGCGATTGCCGCCATGATGGCGCCGGATGGCTACAGCCGCTACAACTCTGCCCAACTTCGCGTTGAGAAGCGCTACTCCATGGGCTTGAACTTCATCGCGGCGTACACCTATTCGAAGAGCATGGTCAGCGAGGGACTCGGCGCCCTAGTGGCGAACACGCTGTCCCCGACCACCTCCGGCAACAAGGGCGTGGGCCGCATCGCCTGGGTGCCGGGCGCCGCCGGCGGTGGTGTGGCCGATGGATCCACACACACCAACGCCGAGGACTATGACAACCGCGCCCGCTACGTCGCGCTCTCGCCCGACGACACTCCCCACGTCCTGAACCTCGCGGCCACCTACGAATTGCCGGTTGGCAAAGGCAAGCGCTTTCTCTCCGGTGGCGGATTTGCCGAAAAAATCCTCGGCGGCTGGAAGATCACCCAGAACTGGAATTTCCAGAGCGGCATTCCCATGTTCTTCAACATGGCGAATTGCAGCGGCATCAGTTGCCGGCCCAACGCCGTGGGCGATCTCAGCGCGGGCCGCGGCAGCATGACCAAGGCGCAGCGCGAGAATCAATGGTACAACCCGAACGCCTTACAGGCCCCCTGGGGCAACGACCCGGTGTTGCTTCAGGAGGTTTCCACCGGTCTAAATCCCGACGGTACACCGTTTAATTACGACGCCCTCGACAGTTGGTGGCAGTTCGGTAACGTCGGCCTCCGTCCGCCCTCCGGCCGCACGCCCGGTTACTGGAATATGGATGCCTCGCTGGCAAAGGAATGGAAGTTCAACGAGTCGCGGAGCATCTCGTTTCGTTACGATCTGTTAAACGCGCTCAACCATCAGAATCTGGGTATTCCGGACCACACCTGGTGCCTGCCTCCCAATCCCGACGGCTCCACGGACCTCGTCCACGTTTACGGGTGTCAGTTCGGCAAGATCACCAACGTGGCCACGGACCCGCGGGCGATGCAGTTCGGCATGAAGTTCCAATGGTAATTCGCGCCGTCGTCCTACTGGGCTTGGGCGGAGCGGCGCTGGCCGGCTCCGCCTCTTCCAGGTGGTCCGAGGCTGAACTGCCGCGTTTCGCGGTGCGGAACGCTCCTTTCATTCAGATGCCCGGCGTCGAAGTGCCAGAGCGCAGCCTGCTGCACGAAGTGGATTCCAACAGCCCGCTGCACTGGGACGGAGACACGCTCTACCTGTTTAACAACTACAGCCATCCGTGGCGCACGCACGGTCCGGACCTCGAACACCTGGCGGACCGCACCTATGTTCACCTGGGCGAAGTGAACGACCGCATGCCCATGTGGATCGAGGCGACGTGGAAAGACGGCGACCGCACGCTCTACGGCGCTTACCATTTCGAGCCTCACACCATCTGCTCTTCCAACGACCATCTGCCAACCGCGCCACGGATCGGGTGGGCCCGCTCCCGCGATAATGGCCTGAACTGGGAGGACCTGGGCTTTGTCATCGAGGCCAATCCCTGCGCAATCAAGTGCGACACGCGTAGCGAATGGGACGCCGGCGGCACCGGCGATTTCGTGTTCCTGCCCGGTCGCGACCAGCGGTTCTTCTATTTCTACGGCACCAGCTATGACCCGGATTTCGCGCAGCAGGGTATCTTCGTGGCGCGCTTTCCCTATGCCGATCGGGCCAGCCCCTCCGGGAAAGCGCTGAAATGGCGCGATGACGGCTGGACCGAGCCCGGATTGTGGGGCCGCCTTACGCCGGTCTTCCCGGCAGAGCGGGATTACCACAAGAAGAACGGCGCCATGTTTTGGGGACCCTCGATCCACTGGAATTCATACCTCGGCTTGTTCGTCATGATTCTGAATCACGCTAACGACACCAAGCTGACCAACGACGGCATCTTCGTCAGTTTCAACCGCGACATCGGCGATCCGGGTGGTTGGAGCAGACCGCAACTGCTGCTCGACCGCGACGCCATCCTCGAAGCGACCACCGTGGGCGAGGTAGAGGACGGCAAGATGGTGGTTCCCACCGGCGTGTATTATGGGGAACTGCGGGGATCCAAGTCCGGGCGGGTGATCGCGGACACGATTTCAAGCGGCTGGTATCCACAGATCATCGGTACGGGGAAAGGTGAAACCGACAAGCTCTCCGGCCGGACAGGCCGCATCTTCCTCACCGGAATGTCGCGGCTCGAGGTCACATTCTTCCGCCCCGGGGAGGCGGTGAAATGATTCACCGGCTGGCAGTCTGGGCGGCGCTGTCCCTCGCCGCCTCCGCCCAGGACACGCCGTCGGTGACCCTGCGTGACGCGCCGCTCATCCAAATGCCGGGCGTCGAGGTGCCCAGCCGTGGGCTCCAGCACGACTGCGACTCCAACAGCCCGCTCCACTGGGACCGGGACACGCTGTATGTCTTCAACTCCTACGATCACTCGTGGCGCAGTTCCGGTCCCGATCTGTCGCATCTGGGCGGCCGTGTTTCGGTCAACATGCCCGGGCACAATCAGAAGCTTCCGATCCGGATCGAGTCCACCTGGAAAGATGAAGACGGCACGCTCTACGGCGCCTATCACTACGAGCCCGACCTGATCTGCTTTTCAAACCGGCACCTGCCTACCATGCCCCGGATTGGATGGATCCGCTCGGCCGACAACGGCGCCACCTGGGAAGACCTCGGCTTCGTGATCGAGGCGAAGCCGTGCGCGATCAAATGCGACACCGAGAGCCCCTGGGACGCGGGCGGCACGGGCGATTTCTCCTTCATCCCCGACGAGCGCCGCGAGTACGTCTACTTCTTCGTCACCAGCTACGATCCTGATCCGAGCCAGCAGGGCGTGTTCGTGGCCCGCATGCGGTACGCGGATCGGAACGATCCCACCGGTAAGGTCATGAAGTGGCACAACGGCGCATGGAGCGAACCCGGGCTGTGGGGCAGCCTCACGCCCGTGTTCGCTTCCGAGCGGGATTACCATCGCGCCGATGGGGCGATGTTCTGGGGACCCGCGGTCCACTGGAATACGTACCTGAAAATGTACGTGATGCTGCTGAACCATGCCATCGACACGCGTCTCGATTCCAGCGGTATTTTCGTCAGTTTCAACGCGCGGCTGGACGATCCGAAGGGCTGGACAGAACCGACGATGATCCTCGATTACGAGGGCATCCGGGCGGCCATGGCCGGCGCTTCGGTCTCGGAATCCAAGCTGAAGAACGGGTGGTATCCTCAGGTCATCGGCGCCATGAAGGGAGAAACCGACAAGATCGCCGGGCGCACGGCACGGTTCTTTATGGCAGGCGTCTCGCGCAAGGAGATCGTCTTTCAGAAGCCGAGCGAGAAGGCCAGATGACGCGCCGCGCCTTTCTGGGGACTTGTGCCGCCGCGAGCCTGGCCCAAGCTGGCAAGGCGGAGTTGCACGTTTGCCCCAAGTCGCAACCCCCCGCCCGGACGCTCTACGCCTTCCGCGCCGGCGACCTCACTTCGTTTTCAGGGGACCTGCGCCTTACCCTCTCGACTCTTCAGGGTCTGGTCAACCGTCGGCAGCCGCGCCTTTACCTGGTGCACGACCGCTATGACGAACTCTGGCTGGACTGGCTGCGCGAGCGCGGCGACGTGGACCGCGTGGAGTGGCTCGAAATCGGCCAGGTCTTCGAGCGCTTCCTGCCGGCCGCCACCCAGATGTTCATCACCGATCCCGCAGTCCCGGGCAGCGTCAACGTGGCCACCATGCTCGCGGGCGTGCGCGACGGCATCGTGGTGACGCCCAACACAGCCGATCAGTTCCAGTTGCCGGCGGGCATCATCCCCGATTCGAGCACGGTTGGAATGGACCTGCGCGGCTTCGGTTGGAAGAAGGACCTGGACGCATACCGCTGGGCATTCGATACGCTGGGCGGCGAGTTGTCCCGGCAGGCCATCGCCATCCTGGCGCCGCAGGAATCGGCGCTGCGCGACTACCTGGTCGAGTTTCGCATCCCCATCCTGTGGATCTCGGGGCCGGGGGAAGAATTCGAATTCGCTCACGAGATCCTCCGAAAATGGCCGCCGAATATCCCCTGCCTCGGCTGGATGACCAGCGGGAACAAGGAAGGCGGCATCGCCGAGACACCCGGTGTTCGGCTGGCCAGCGCCTGCGCCAAATACACGGCCTGCACGGCGTTTGACGCCTACTCGCCCACCGTCGGAAATCTCTCGGTGCACTCGGGCACCACCGCGCGGCTGCGCCAGCCCGCGGCGACGCGCGTCCCGCTGGCGCGCGATAAGGTCCACATTGCTTTCGTGCGCTCGGACGGCGACGGCTGGAACTTCCACCGGCATTACTACCGCAAGCTGTTCGACGACCCGAAGCACGGCGTGATCCCCATCGGCTGGCAGCTCGCGCCTACGGCCGTGGACGGCCAGCCCGACATCCTCGATTACTACTATCGCCACGCGCGCCCGGGCGATTGCTTTGTCAATGCGCTCACCGGGATGGGGTACATCCACGAGGATGATTACGCGGCTGCGTATCCGCCCGAAGAGCGCGAGCGCATCTGGCATGACTACGTAGCGCTCTCCGCGGCTTACCGCGCGCGGCTGGACACGACCCTGCTCGCGACCTATTCGGAGATGCGGCCGGAGCGCCTGGAGTCACTAGCCCGTTCTGGAGGCGTCACCGCGATCCTCGCCAACTACGGCCGCAGCCGGATGACCACGATGGAGAACCTTGTCACCACCGTCGATGCCGTGCCGGTCTTCCGCGCCATGAACCGCCCGCCCGGACCGTTCACGTTCACGCCGTCGGCGCGTCGCGATGCGGAATACTTCATGATCACGGAGCTGCGGCGCTGGACCCCTCCGCAGCGCCCTGCGTTCGTTTATGCGTTCCTGGCGAATTGGTTCACGACCATGGACATGGGCGAGAACCTGATGCGAGGGCTCGGGCCAGAATATGTTGCGGTCCGTCCGGACCAACTCGCCACGCTGTACAAGGAATCGCGGGCATGAGCCGCTACTCGCGGCGTGAACTGTTTCAGCGCACGGCAGCCGTGGGACTGGCCGCCTCCGCTGCCTCGGGTATTCCTGCCGGCGCCATCGCCGCGCAGCTTCAGGTAGGCGCCGGGGCGGGTCCTGCCCCGCTGGGAGCGCCCGCGGAAGCCAGCGTGCCGCTGCCAGAGGGGAAAGTGCGAGACGCCGGCAAACTCGCGATCCTGTCTCCCTCCGGTCGTCCGGTGCTGGCCCAGATGCGTGCGGCATCGCATTGGCCGGATGGGAGCATCCGCTGGCTGGCGGCCGCTTTCGAAGCCGACAGCGGTCCGGGCACCTACACGCTGGCCGAGGGCGCCGGTCCCGCCGCGCCGCCCATCCTCTCGGAAGAGGGCCGCCAGCTACGCGTCAATACGGGAGCGTTGTCGTTTACAGTTGCTTCGGCGGGATGGATCGAAACGCCGGTGACCGGCCCGCTCTGCTGCGACCTGTTGCTGACCCGGCACGACGGCAAAGTGTTCCGCGCGTCGCTGGACGGCGATTCCCGCGTCACCACCGTTGAAGAGCGCGGTCCGGTGCGTTGCGCGCTGCGTCTGGAGGGCGTTTGTCGAGCCGAAGACGGCGCGAAGCTGTTCGATTACATCATCCGACTCACTGCGTTTCGCCTGCGCCCGGAGTTGCACGTCACCGCCACCTGGATCAACACGACCGCAAACCCCGCCGAACAACTGCGCGACATCCGCTTGACGGTGCCGTTCCGCTTCGCACCCGAACGCCTGGTGTTCGGGTGCGACGGCAGCGTGTACGACGGACCCTACGTGAGAGGTTGGCCCGTCTACCTGCTGCAGGAAGATCGTGACCGCTACCGGGCGAAGACGCTCAACCCCGACGGCCGGACGCAGCATTTGGCGAGCGGTGGGGCCGACGGTGCACATTGTCCCGGGTGGCTCTACGTCGCAAGCGGCGACCGTTCGCTGGGCGTGTGGATGCCGAACTTCTGGCAGGAATACCCGAACGAGATCTCACTTCGGGATGGCGAGCTGAGCATCGGGCTCTGGCCGGAACGCGCAGCCGCGCGTCTAGCTGGCGGACCCGTCCTTCCGCGGAACCCCTTCGCAGAACGGCCGTACTCGAACACGAAGTACTGGCCGGTGATGCCGCATCCTTATGTCGCTTTTCTGGATGCGGAGCGGCAGTGCCTGGACGCGCCGCAGGGACTCGCCAAGACCCAGGACATCATTCTGAGTTTCTGGACGGGCGATGGCGAGAACGTGTTCGAGCGCAAGTATTGGAGCGCTTCGCTGGCGCCCGTCCACGCCCATGTGGCGCCGCGCTGGGTTGCGGCGAGCGGCGCCGCTGGAGCCCTGGAACCAGCCGACCCGCGACGCTTCGGCGAGATCGAGCAGCTCTACCGCGAGAACTTCGGCTGGTTCGAACGCCACGCGGCCGCTTTCCAGGCATACGGCAAGTTCGACTACGGGGACTTCCGTTATTTCACAGCGGCCAGCGACTACTTGTGCACCCCTGGCACGAAGTGGGGCGAAATGGGCGAAATGGCGCGCGAGGGCTACTGGCATAACAACGAGCGCGACGCGCTGCGCGGCATCCTTCTATACTACCTGCGCACCGGCAATGCCGCGGCCTGGGATTTGGCGCGTACCGCGGCGCGGCATCTGTTTGATGTCGACATCCGGCACCATCCGCACTACGGAATGTGGACCCACAGTTACGGCCACTGCTATCTGGGCCTGGGCGAGGGTGGCGAACCGGATCATTCCTGGCTTGCCGGCATGCTGTTCTGGGCCCAGATGACCGGCGACGCCGTCGCCTTGGCGCAGGTCACACGCTGCGCGGATCACCTGCTCGAGTGGCATCCGGATTTCGCGCGCACCGATGCGCGTTCAGTGTCGGTTTTCATTCACGTGATGTGCCGGTTTCACGCGCATGCGGGCCAGACGAAGTATCTCGAAGCCGCGCGCCCCGCCGTGCGGGCCCTTCTCGATCTGCAGAATCCGAACGGAGGCTGGCCGGCATACCTCGGAGACCTCTCCAAACCGCGTTCCGAAGGCTTCGTGGAGCACGCCGCCTTGGCGCTCGCGGACTGGTATGCGGTCACGACGGACGAACGCGCCCGCGGGGCGCTCGACCGCGCCTTCGAGCACCTGTTCCCGCGTGGAACGGACTGGAAGCCGGACACCGGCGAATCGCCTCTGGCACTCCACGCGCTGGCTATCCTGGCGGAAAAGACCGGCCGGCCCGAGTACGCCTCGCTCGCGAGAGAAATCCTGGAAAAGCTACACGCCAGTCTGAATCTTTCCCCAGATCCGCGAATCCGAGGCGATCTGTGGGCCGGCTGGGGGACGAATGACGCCGGCAGCGCGAAGGTTGCGGGCAGGCCGTCCCAGTTTCTCGGCCAGACGCGCCCGCTTTCGCCTGCTTCGATCCTGGCATACGGGCAGGAATGCCTGTCGGCGATCGCGCGAGCTCGCCCATGAGCGTGTTCAGGGCAGTTGTCACGTTGTTCTCGATCGCGGCTGGCGCACACGCCCAGCACACTCCGGTCCTGCTCGTATCCGTCGATGGGCTCCGGCCAGATTACGTGCTGCAAGCGGACAGTTATGGCTTGAAGATTCCCCATCTCCGCCGGATGCTTGCGGAGGGCGCGCACGCCACCGGCGTTCACGGGGTGCTCCCGACCGTGACCTATCCCAGCCACGCCACGCTGGTGACCGGAGTCTCCCCTAACCGGCACGGAATTTGTGCCAACCATCCTTTCGACCCGGAGGGCCGGAACGATGGCGGCTGGTATTGGTACGCTGCGGATATCAAGGTCCCCACGCTATGGGATGAAGCAAGGAACGCCGGGCTGACCACCGCCAACATACACTGGCCGGTCACCGTGGGGGCCGTTATCGACTTCAACGTCCCACAATACTGGCGCGCAGGAACCGCTGACGACCGCAAACTGCTGCGCGTGCTCTCCACGCCTGGACTGCTCGACCTTCTCGAACGAGACGCCAGCGCCTTCGCGGATGGCATCGATGAAACCCTCGCTGCCGATCAGCGCCGCACGGAAGCAGCCGCGCGCCTGCTCGCACTCAAACGGCCGGGCTTCATGACCATGTACCTGGCGTCGCTCGATCATATCGAGCATGAGCACGGCCCGTTGAGCACGGAAGCGAATGCCACGCTGGAGCAAATCGATGCCCTGATCGGGAGGCTGCGCTCTGCGGCCGGGGGGCAGATGGTGGTCAGTGTGGTGTCGGATCACGGATTCCTCAGTGTGGACAAGGCGGTGCGTCTGCTGGCATCGTTCCGGGAGCATGGGCTGATTGAGGTGGATGAGGCAGGGCACGTGAAGTCCTGGCAGGCTACCGCCTGGTTCTCGGGCGCCACCGCTGCCATCCGCATCAATCCCCAGGCGCCTTCCGGCACGCGGCGGCGTGTCGCCGGACTGCTGGAAGCGTTAGCGAAAGACGCCGGCTCCGGCGTGGACCGGGTGCTGGGCGGCGATGAAGTCAAACAACGGGGCGGCTGTACCGAGGCGTCGTTTGTGGTGGGACTGAAGCCCGGTTTCACGTTTAGCTCGCAAACGGGTGGATTGCTCGTCTCGGATATCACACCGGGGGGCATGCACGGCTACCTTGCGGACCGAAAAGAAATGAACGCCACCTTCCTGATTGCCGGCCCGGAAGTTCCGCGGGGTCGATCACTCGGCGAGATCGATCTGCGCGATATCGCGCCCACTCTCGCCGGGATTCTGGGCGTGCGGCTGCGAGAAGCGGAAGGGCGCGACGTTCTGCACTGACGCGGCGAGGAGACGACCCATGACGCCACGCGAACGCTGGCGCGCCCTGTTTACCGGGACCAAGCCGGACCGCACGCCTTGCGACTACTGGGGCACGGCTGAGGTAACCTGCCGTCTACTGCGAGACCTGGGCTGTTCGACGGAAGCCGAGCTTTGGAAGCGGCTCGGCGTCGACAAGTGCATCCACCTGGCGCCCCGCCATCCGCGCGCGACCGAGAACACCTGGCACATGCAGTCGCTGTTCAGCCTTTGGCGGATCGGCACGGCGCACATCTCATACGACGGCGGCATTGGAGTCTATGAAGAGGCGGTCGCGCATCCGCTCGGGGACGTGCAGACGGTTGCCGACGTGGAGAGATTTCCGTGGCCCGATCCCGACGAATGGGATTATAGCGGCCTGCGCGCACAGTGCGATCAATGGCCGGATTACCCCATCCTGGCCGGAACCAGCGAGCCGTTCTATCTCTACTCCCGGTTGCGGGGCATGGAACAGGCGCTGGCGGACTTGATTGAAGCCCTGGAGATCGCCGACGCCATCCTGGATCGGATTTTCCAGGTGGACCAAGGTGTCTTCCGGCGCATCCTCAACCAGGTCGCAGACCGCATCGATCTGATTTACGTCGCCGAAGACCTGGGTACGCAGGAATCGCTGCTGATGAGCCCGCGGCTGTTCCGGCAGTTCCTCAGCCTCATCGACCTGGCCCACTCCTGCGGCGTCAGAGTGATGCATCACGACGATGGGGCCATCCGGCAGCTCATCCCCGACCTAATTGGGGCTGGCATCGACATTCTTAACCCGATACAGTGGCGATTGTGGGACATTGGCGTGGCGTGCTTTGAAAGAGAATAGGAATGATGGTTCATGTCGACGATTATATGCGCACACACGGCCTGCTTCTAATCCCGCTCGCGCTGCTCGCCGCGCCGGCTCTCTCAGCCGCGGACACGACGGTCTGGCGCATCGGCAAGTTCGACCACGCCTCGGTCGAGTTCCACGGCCGCGAGGCGGACACGCCGCCGGTGATCGACGCCAACGCGCCGGACGCGGCGGCACACTGGCCCGCCCGCCAAGCCGGCTCGGGCAACCTCAAGGCGGGGCCGCAGGCGCACGCGCGCATTG